>Ga0210060_1000059_pt1 | contig 72880 bp, 63 predicted proteins | sample Joice_CattailNLB_FD_184871 | JGI IMG/M metagenome (GOLD analysis project Ga0210060, IMG submission 184871) | Wetland microbial communities from San Francisco Bay, California, USA, that impact long-term carbon sequestration - Joice_CattailNLB_D2... | ecosystem: Environmental > Aquatic > Marine >...
ACTGGAAAAGGATCATCGCCGTGATGAGGGTGGTGACGTGGGAGTCCACAACGGTCCAGAAGGCCTTGTCGTAACCCGCATCGATCGAGGCACGCACCGATTTTTTCGACCGTAGCTCTTCCCGGATCCGCTCGAAAATGAGGACGTTGGAGTCGACCGCCATGCCGATGGCGAGGATGATCCCCGCGATCCCGGGAAGGGTGAGCGTCGCCCGCAGCAGGGACATCCCCGCCAGCAGGTACAGAATATTGAAGACCAGGGCGATGTCCGCCACGAGACCCGCGAAGCGGTAGTAGACCAACATAAAACCGACGACGAGGATCGCCCCGATGATCGCGGCCCGGATCCCTTTCTCGATGGAGTCGCGCCCGAGGGACGGGCCCACGGTCACATTCTGGATGATCTTCACCGGGGCGGGAAGCGATCCCGCCCGCAGGACGATGGCGAGGTCCGAGGCTTCTTCCGGGGTGAAGGAGCCGGTGATCTGGGCCTCCCCCCCCGAGATCCTCTCCTGGATCACGGGCGCCGAGTAGACCGTGTCATCCAGCACGATCGCCAGCCGCCGCTTTACGTTCTCCGCAGTCACCCGGTCGAAAATCCGGGCACCCCGGCTGTCGAAGGAAATGGCGACGTACGCCCCCCCCCGCTGCGACTGGAAGTTTACCCGGGCGGTCTTGATCGTGTCCCCCGTGAGAACCGCGCGCGCTTTCACGACGATCGGGGTTTTGGAGATGCGCCCGGTCTGGGGGTCGACGTTCTTCATGTAAAGGAGCTGGTCCCCTGCGGGGATATTCCCTTTGAGCGCCTCTTCCACGCTCGCTCCCTCGTCCACAAGCTTGAATTCCAGCAGGGCGGTTTTCCCGACCAGTTCAATGGCGCGTCGCTGGTCCTTTACGCCCGGGAGCTGGACGACGATGCGATCCTCCCCCTCCGCGAAGATTTGCGGTTCGCGGACGCCGAACTGGTCGATCCGGTTCCGGATCGTCTCCACCCCCTGGGTCACGGCGTTCGTACGAATCGCCTGAACCTCGCTGGGCGGCATTCTCCCCTTGATCGTGGCCCCCGAAGATGTCACCGACCCGAGGGTGTAGTCGATCGTCCCCCCCTCCTCCTTGAGCACCCTCATGGCCCGGTCCGCGAAATCCCCCGGGGGAAGAGTGAGCACGAAGCCGTCGATCCCGTCTTTCGCAAGGGAGAGCACGGGGATTCCCTTTTCCCGCATGATCGCGCGGGCGTCATCGGCGTACCTCATGGTTGTGTTTTCGATCGCCTTGTCGATCTCCACGGCAAGGCGCAGGAATACCCCTCCCTGTAGGTCGAGCCCCAGGCTGATCTTCGGGCTCTTCTCCGTCCAGGCGGCAGGCAGAATGTTGGTCAGGCTCGGCAGCACGAGAACGATCGACGCCGCCGTCAGGACGCCGATCAGTGTGGCTCGCCCCCAGATGTTCTTCCACATGATCTTCCCCGTGCTCCTTTCCTCGCCTCCTGATCTTTTCCTAGCCGGTCTTCGATTCGGGGGCGGCCGCCTCCTGGCCTGATCCTCCGATGGCGCTGCGTGTCACCTTGACCCGGACCTTGTCCGCGATCTCGAGAGTTACCGTCGTGTCCGTCAACCCCGTTACCGATCCGTGCAGGCCTCCGGAGGTAACCACCCGGTCCCCCATCTTGAGGTTCTTGATGAACTCCTGGTGTCTCTTCGCCGTCTTCTGCTGGGGGCGAATGAGGATGAAGTAGAAGACCACGAACATCAGGAGAAGGGGGATGATGCCCGCGAGTCCGCTTCCCGCTCCTTCGCCTTTCGCGCCCAAGGCATAGGCAAGCCCGGTAAAGAACATGGCTGATTACCCTCCTGGAATTACTTATTCCCCGCTTGAACCGGGTGATTCTTGCATAAAATCCGCCAAATTTCCATTAGAAATTGCCTCGCGGATACTTTCCATCCATTGCCGGTAGAAGTGAAGATTGTGCACTGTCAGGGCCATGGAAGAGAGAATCTCCTTCTGGAGATACAAATGCCTGAGGTAGGCGCGGGAGAAGGTAAGGCAGGTGGCGCAATCGCACTTCTCGTCCGGCGGACGGGGATCGTCGGCATACCGCGCCTGCTTGATCGACACCGGCCCGGCCGAGGTGAACAGCATCCCGGTCCTGGCGTTCCTCGTTGGCAGCACGCAGTCGAAGATGTCCACCCCACGGGAGACGGCAAACAGGATGTCTTCCGGCGTTCCGACCCCCATCAGGTATCTCGGCTTTCCCGTGGGGAGAAGGGGGGCGGTGAAGTCCACCGTCTCCCGCAGGAGTTGCTTCCCCTCCCCGACGCTCACCCCGCCGATGGCGAACCCGGGAAACGGCAGGGCGCAGATCTCCTCGACGCTCCGCTTGCGAAGTTCGGGGAGCATCCCCCCCTGGACGATGCCGAACAGACCTCCCTCCTCTCTCCGGGATACGGCGAGGCTGCGGCGTGCCCACACAGTGGTTCGTCGTACGGCTTCCTCCACCTCCCTCCGTCCGGCGGGATACTCCACACATTCGTCGAGGACCATCCGGATATCGGAGCCGAGCGCTTCCTGGACCTCCACGGCGAACTCAGGCGAGAGAACGTGCCGCGACCCGTCGATGTGGGAGCGGAAGGCCACCTCGTCGTCGGACACCGACCGGAGGGAACTCAGGGAGAATACCTGGTATCCCCCGCTGTCGGTCAGGACCGGGCGGTCCCAGCCCATGAACCGGTGCACCCCCCCGAGACGGCGAATCCGCTCATGCCCGGGACGCAGATACAGGTGGTAGGTGTTTGCCAGGACGCACTGGTACCCCATCGCTTTCAGCTGAGCCGGCCAAATCCCCTTGACGGTCCCCGCCGTCCCGACAGGCAGAAACGCAGGGGTCCGGACCTCTCCCCGCTCCGATGTGATCGTCCCCGCGCGCGCGTGGGAGCCCGTGTCGCGGGCTGTCACGTTGAAGGAAATCGCCAATCAAGCCTCCTTACGAAATCCAGGCGCGGACCTGTCATCCTCTATGCACTTCTCAATCTCCCCCGTGAACCGCTAATTTCTTGTGGTTCCGCCAATGCTGTCCCGGGACCGTTCCTAAAGAATCAACATGGCGTCGCCGTAGCTGAAGAACCGGTACCCCTGTTCCACCGCAACCCGGTACGCCTCGCGAATCGGTTCCACGCCGGCGAAGGCCATGACCAGAGCAAGGAGACTCGACCGGGGGAGGTGAAAATTGGTGATCAGGGCATCGACGGCCCGGAACCGGTACCCCGGGTATATGTAATGTCGAGTCATCCCTTCCGCGGGTTCCACCCTCCCGTTACCGCGCGCACGCGTTTCCAGAACCCGGACGCTCGTCGTACCCACTGCGATGACCCTCCCTCCCCTGTCCCGGGTCGCGTTCACAACGGCCGCCGTATCGGGGGAAAGCCGGTAGGGTTCGGGATGAATCCGGTACGATTCCACATCCTTCGTCCGGATCGGGGAAAACGTTCCGTACCCTACCGACAGGGTCACCGGGGCGACGTTGACCCCCCGGCCTCTTACCTCCCCGATCATCTCCACGTCGAAGTGAAGCCCCGCCGTAGGGGCGGCCACCGATCCCGGGCTCGCGGCGAACACCGTCTGGTACCGTTCCGCATCGACCGACGCCGCAGGATCACCCGCCGACCGGCGAATGTAGGGAGGAAGGGGGACATCCCCCACGCGTTCGAGGACCAGGGGAACGGGGGCATCCGCGGCAAGTCTTACCAGCCACTGTCCCTCTCCCTTTCGCAGGAGGGTAACGCGGAGTTCCTCCCCTACCCGGAACGCCATTCCTTCCCGCAGCCTTCGGGAGGGGCGCGCCAGGGCCTCCCACGTTTCCCCTTCCTCTTCCCCGTCGTCCCGCCTGTCCAGCAGGAAGATCTCCACGGACGCCCCGGTCTCCTTTCGCGTGCGAAGACGCCCCCGGATGACCTTCGTGTCGTTCACGACGAGGAGATCCCCGCAACGGAGGAATCCGGGCAGGTCCGAAAACCGGTGGTGGGTGATCCTCCCCGTTGTCCGGCATACGACCATCAGGCGGGCGTCCCGTCGCCGGGGAGCGGGCGTCTGTGCGATCCGGTTTTCCGGCAGGGTGTACGAAAGCAGGTCGGTCTTCAGGGCACCCCCCCCGGATTCGGAGCGAACGGCCCGACGCCCCCGGGAAGGGATGTGACATGTGTGCCCAGATAGTACCGGGCAAGAATCTCCCGGTATCCCATCCCCCTTTTCGCCTTGCCGTTGGCCCCCCACTGGCACATGCCTACTCCGTGGCCGTACCCCTTACCCGTAAATTTCCAGCCGTCGGCCGACGGAGCGATTTCCATCCACAGGCTCTTCACCCGCGTGTACCCCGCCGCCCTGCGGAACGACGATGCCTTGACCTCGCGCGCGGTCCCGGAGGACGTGAGGCGCACACGACGAGCCCGCCCCGTGGGCGTTCGCGTCGTGATTTCAATCCCGAGGTCGCCTCCTGCATGCACCCCGAGATCGAGAGCGATCCGCTTTCCCTCCGTTCGGCTCATGCGATACTCCCACCGCCACGCCGGGCTCTCCCGGCAGTCGTCGCACCACACAGACCGCAGGTAGGGGAAATCCGTCCCCCACGCCGCGGCAGCGCTCTCCGTCCTTCCCCCGCAGGTCGAGTGGTACACCGTCCGGGCCAGCCCGTCGCGGTAATAGAGGACTTTCCCCCGGGTTGCCTCCGCCGCGTCGCGAAATATCCCGGCGATGTTTTCGACCCCTTCGAACACCTGGTCATCGACCCCTGCCACGAGGTCATAGTCCGGGTCGCGCGGGGCGGCGATGGCAATAAGAGTGTACGTGCGCACCGCGACGGCAAGGGCGGAAAGCGCCTCCGGATGAAAGGAGGGGGCCGCTTCCCTGGACAAAACGGCTTCGACGTACTCCTCCAGGGGCACGACCGCCACCACCCGGACCCCGCTGTCTTTGGCAGAAATGCGGATCCTGCCGGGGAGGCGCCGCCCCGAAAGCAACAAGCCGCCGGGTGCCCACACGTCAATCGGGGATTCCAGCAGCCTCGACTCGCCCCACCCGATCCTGTCCCCAAATGCGCGGATCCTCACATCTCCATTCTCCATCGCGATCAGGCTCCCGCCTGCGTTCCAGGCACGCATCGAATCGCCCCGAAGCAGAAGGACGGAGGGATTCCCCTCCATCCTTACGCGCACGGGCCGGGAGACAGGGACCGGAACCGGAGGAGGAGATTCCGAAACCGGCGGGGCAGGAGGAAGGGTTGATGGAGGAGGCGCGGGAGGGAGCTCTCCTTGCCTGGTGGGAGCGGGTGCGGCACAACCGGCGAGGAGAATAACACAGGCGGTGAAAACAAGAAGGAGCGCGGCAACCCCCGCGCCCCCTTTCCGCACGTCCGACACTTATTGCGGCCGGCGGCTCATTCCCCGCCTTCCCCTTTCCGTCCTGCTCCCCCAGGTCCCCCCTTCTCCTTGGCGGACCTGGCCAGTTCGATGAACGGCGTGAACAGATCGATAGGAACCGGAAATATGGTGGTCGAGTTGTTCTCCGCCGCCACCTCCCGAAGCGTCTGCAGAAATCGCAACTGCAGCGCAATCGTGTGCTCCCCGAGAATCTTCGCGGCATCGGACAGTTTCTGTGCGGCCTGAAACTCCCCTTCGGCCCCGATGACCTTGGCGCGCCGTTCCCGCTCCGCCTCCGCCTGTTTTGCCATGGCGCGCTGCATCTCCTGCGGCAGGTCGATGTGCTTGATCTCCACCTTCGACACCTTGATCCCCCAGGGGTCGGTGTCCTTGTCGAGGATCTCCTGGATGTGCGCGTTGATCTTCTCCCGCTCGGAAAGCAGGTCGTCGAGCTCTCCCTGACCGCACACAGACCGGAGCGTCGTCTGCGCGAGTTGTGAGGTGGCGTACAGGTAGTTCTCCACCGTGATGATCGCCCGGTTGGGGTCCAGAACGCGGAAATAGAGGACGGCATTCACCTTGACGGAGACGTTGTCCCGCGTGATCACGTCCTGCGAGGGAACGTCCATCGCCACCACGCGAAGGTCGACCCGGACCATCTTGTCGATCATGGGGATGAGGAGGATCAGCCCGGGCCCCTTGGCGCCGATGACACGGCCGAGCCGAAATACCACGCCCCGTTCGTACTCGTTCAATATCTTGATAGCGCTGTACAGGAACAGGACTGCGATGACCAGGATTGCAACAGAGGGAAACATTGCGCACTACCTCCTATTGGGTTCCGCCGGACTAAAGCGGGGCATTTCCTGCGGCTTCACGACCAGCGTCATTTCCTTTCTCTCCACTACCGTCACCTTGTCGCCTTTCCGAAGGGGAAGGAGGCACTCCGCGTCCCACAATTCCCCCACGACGAAGACTTTCCCCTTTCCCGTGAAGTCCGCCACCGCCACCCCGGTCTCTCCGATCATCCCCTCCGACCCCGTCGCGGGCCGACGGAGCTGTGCGCGCACCGCAAGGGTTACAACCGTGCCGAAAAACACGGCGGTGATCCCGACCATGGTGAGTATGACCACCCAGGAAATGCGCAGATACGGATCTGCGGAAGACCGGAAAAGCATGATGCTGCCGAGGACCAGGGAGATGATCCCCCCGATGGTCAGGGCTCCGTGGGAGACGATCTTGATCTCCAGAATGAAGAGGATCATCGCCAGTGCGATGAGAAGGAACCCCGCATAGTTGGCCGAGAGCGTCTGCAGGGAATAGAACCCCAGGATCAGGGAGATTCCTCCGACCACGCCCGGGAAGACCGCGCCGGGGTTGGAAAGCTCGAAGAAGATTCCGTAGACGCCAACCATCATCAGGATATACGCGATGGTCGGGTCCGCCAGCGCCGAAAGCACCCGGTGCCGAAACCCCATCGGAATACGCGTTATCGGCGCGCCCTTCGTCCGCAGGGTGACCTTTTCCCCACCCTTCTCGATTGCGCGCCCGTCGATGGCAGATAGGAGGTCCTTGAGGGACGGGGCAACGAGATCGACCACATGCTGCTTTCTGGCATCCGTTGCCGTCAGGGATACGCTCTCGCGGACCGCCTTCTCGGCCCACTCCCCGTTACGCCCCTTCTTCTCCGCGAGGGACCGGGCATACGCGGCGGCGTCGTTCTCCACCTTCCTTGCCATCGTGTTGTCCATCCCCCCGCCGCCGATGCCGACGGGGTGCGCCGCACCGATGTTGGTGCCGGGAGCCATGGCGGCGATATCCGCCGCGAGGGTGATCAATACCCCCGCGGAGGCGGCACGTGCTCCCGGGGGGGAAACGTACACCGCAACGGGGACGGGGCTCCGGATAATATCCTGGACCATCTGCCGCATGGCGGTATCGAGGCCTCCGGGAGTGTCCAGCTCGAGCACGAGCAGTGTCGCGTTATCCTCCTCCGCCCGTTCGATGGCGGAGGAGAGGTAATCGGCGGTGACGGGATTGATGGACGTGGAGATCGTTGCGACCATCACGGGGCCCGGGGCTGCGGCCAGGGCCCCACCGACACCCCACGCCGCGGCAACCCACAGGAGAATCGCGAGCGCCGTCAACGAGCGCCCCCGCCCGCAGACAGATGCGGCGGCGGCCCGGGGAGAGTATGATCGATGAACAGGCGGCTTCACGTTCCTCTCACGCGTAACACGGCAAATTTGAGATATTCCGTTTCGGGCACCCCGAGAAGGACCGGGTGGTCGGGGGACTGTCCCCCTTTGGCGATGACGTGAACGTCCACACGGGCGTCGGCGGCCGCGTCCCGGAGCGCCTCATACCATTTGGCCATATCGACCAGTTGCGTGCAAGAAGAGGTGGCGAGGATCCCGCCGGGCGCCAGAAGGGACAGGCCGAGCCGGTTGATGTCCCGGTATCCCCGGACCGCCCCTTCCTTTCCTTGCCGGGACTTGGTGAAGGAGGGGGGATCGAGGATGACGAGGTCGAATCTGCGTCCGGCGCTCAATAGCTCCCGCAGCACGGGAAAGAGGTTCCCCGCCCTTCCCTCCCACCTGTCCCCGAACCCGTTCCGGGCCGCGTTTTCGCTCGCCGCGGCAACCGCTTCCCCTGAAACATCGATTCCGAGCACTCTCGCCGCGCCTCCCGCAAGAGCATATATTCCGAAGGCCCCGGTGGAACAGAATCCGTCGAGCACAGACTTCCCCCGCGCCAGCCCCCGTACAATCCTCCGGTTCTCCCGATGATCCAGGAAAAACCCCGTCTTCGGGCCCGCCTCCGCGTCCACCAGAAAGCGACATCCGTCCAAGGTAACCGTTTCCTGCGGATGTCCGTCCCCCCCAAGCACCCCCTTCCTCTCCGGCAGCCCCTCGAGCCTGCGAAAACCCCCCTCGGACCGTTCGTAAAGGAGGCGGGGGGACAGCAAATCGCCGAGAACCGACACGATCTCACGGCGGAGCAACTCCATCCCGGCCGTGAGGATCTGCACGGAGAGGAGGGTCCCGAACCGGTCGACGACAAGTCCGGGGAGAAAATCGCCCTCGGAATACACCAGACGAAGGGCGTCCAGGTCCCCCATTCCCGCCTCCTCCCTCCGGCGTAGCGCCTGGCGGATCCTCTTTTCGAGGAACATCTTCGAAGGGCGCACCGTGCCGTGCGAGACGAGCCGGAGCGCGATCCGGCTCGCGAGGTTGCAGGTGGCGGTCCCCAGGATTTCCCCGGCGCGCGAGGTGACGAGAACCCACTGTCCGTACGGCAGGCGAGGCGGAACCTCCCGCAGGTCGTCCCCGAACACCCAGAGGTGTCCGCAACGGAGTCGTTCCTCCGCCTTTCTGCTGATCTTTACCGAGGGAAGGGAATCGTTCATCTCACCCCGATCGGAGGCGTTGGGCAAGGAGATCGAAATCGGCGACCACCTCGTGCTCCCGCGTCGCGTTGCGCAGGATATAGGCCGGATGATAGGTGGGAAGAACGGGGATCCCGTCCAGATCGCGCCAGTTCCCCCGCGCCCGCGTGATCCGGTCGTTGTTCCCGAGGAGATGGTTCAGCGCTACGGCACCGAGCGTGCAGATGATCTCGGGCCGGATAGCCCGGATCTGCCTCCGGAGATAGGGCAGGCAGGCCGCAGCCTCTTCCGGGAGAGGCGCCCGGTTCCCCGGAGGCCGGCACTTGACGATGTTCGCAATGTAAACATCCTGGCGGGCAATCCCGATGCGCTCGATCCACTTGGTAAGCAGTCTCCCCGCCGCTCCGACAAACGGTTCGCCCTGCCGGTCCTCCTCCGCCCCGGGCCCCTCCCCGACGAACATCAGCCTCGCCCGGGGATTGCCGACCCCGAAGACGACGTTGGTCCGGCCGGAGCATAGAGGGCACCGGCGGCACGCTACTACCTCATTCCGGATGTCCTCGAGAGTCTCTTCGCCTTCCCATGCGGGCGGGTTTGCGGCTTCGGCACCCCGCCTGGCGGGGACCAGGACGTAGTCGATCCCGATTTCCCGCAGGTAGGCGGCGACCATGTTCCGGGAGAGGCGTTTCGTCATCTCGCGAACAGCTTGCCGTGGAGGGCCAGCCAGACGCCGACCGCGATCCCTTCCTTCGTGGCGAGGGGAAGATCCCGTATCTCGCCGTCGGAGAAGAAGATCCGCACCTCGTTGTCATCCGATTCGAACCCGATGTCGGTGCGTGAGACGTCGTTTGCGACAATTGCATCGAGGTTCTTCTTCCTCATCTTCTCGATGGCGTTCTGCGCGATGTCGCCCGTTTCTGCCGCAAATCCGACGAGAACCCGCCGTCCCTTGTTTTCCCCGAGCCCCTCGAGAATATCGACGGTGGGTGCAAGCTCCAGTTTCCAGCCGTCCCTGTCCTTCTTGATCTTGGTGGGAGCGACTGTCGCGGCACGGAAGTCGGCCACGGCGGCGCACATCACGACGGCGTCCGCATCCGGGGATTCCCGTTCGATCGCTTCCCGCATCTCCTCCGCCGTGCGTACTCGGACGGTCTTCATGAAATAGGGATCGGCAAGCGCGGTCGGTCCTGTCACAAGCGTTACGTCCGCACCGAAACGCAGAGCCACGCGCGCCAGCGAGTACCCCATCTTGCCCGAGGCCCGGTTGGAAAGATAACGTACGGGGTCGATGTTCTCCGCGGTGGGTCCGGCGCTGACGACAACCTTTTTCCCCTCGAGGATCTTCTCCGCGAGCACGATCTTGGCCATCTCGACGATCTTGCCGACCGTCGCGAGTCGCCCCGGTCCCACCGTTCCGCAGGCAAGCTCCCCCTCGTCGGGCTCGACGAACCGGAAACCGCGAGAACGGAGAACCGCGATGTTTTCCCGCACCGCCGCCGACGCGTACATCTGGGTGTTCATCGCCGGGGCCAGCACGACGGGAGCCGTCGTCGCCGTGACGACGGTCGACAGCATGTCGTCAGCGATCCCGCTCCGGATCTTTCCAATGATGTTCGCCGTGGCCGGGGCGACCAGGAGGAGGTGCGCCCGTTGCGCCAGGGAGATGTGCCCGATCTCCGACTCGGAGAGCAGGTTCCAGAGGTCCATCACCACGGGGTTCTTGGAAAGCGTCTGGAGGGTCAGGGGGGTGATGAACTGCGATCCGGCGGCAGTGAGGATCGTATGGACGTTGGCCCCCTCGTTTCTCAACTCCCGGATAATCTCACACGCCTTGTAGGCCGCGATCCCCCCCGTAATACCCAGAATAACCTCCTTGCTCGACAGAACGCCCACTCGACTCCCTCCCTCAGAAAAACGGGTTCGACTGTTTTTCCTCCCCCACTGTCGTAGCCGGCCCATGTCCCGGGAACAGGACCGTATCGTCGGGAAGGGGGAAGATCTTCTTCCTGACCGACTCGATCAGCTGTTCGTGGTTCCCCCCGGGAAGGTCCGTCCGGCCGATGGAGCCCGCGAAAATGAGATCCCCGACGAACGCCATCTTTCCCACGAGAAAGGATACACATCCCGGAGTGTGCCCCGGCGTGTGCGCCACGAGAAACTCCTGCTCCTCGAGTCGCACGACGTCTCCCTCCTCGACGAGGACGTCCGGCGCAGGGGGATCGGGCACGGACAGGCCGAACAGCATCCCCTGGCGGCTTGCTCCCGTCATCCGGCTGAGGTCCGCCGGGTGGAGGTGAACGGGGGCCCTCGTCTTCTCACGGAGAAGACTCACCGCGCCCACGTGATCGAAATGGCCGTGAGTCAGAAGGATCTTCGTCACCGTGAGGCCCAGGCGGGCGATCTCGCCGAGAATCGCCTCCCCATCGCCCCCAGGGTCGATCACCACGGCTTTACGTGTCCCCGTGTGCTCGACGAGGTAGGCGTTCACCGCGAGCGGCCCCACCTCCATCATGTAGACCCGGAGCGGATCCCCTCCCGTCATAGCTTCTGCGCCCAAGTGGCGAAAAGGTCGACGTAGGACGCAGCGATCTCCTCCGCTTCGCGTTTGTCATCGGCCTCCACCCGCAGGTGAAAGTACGCCTCGTCCTGGCTCGGGTAGACGAGCGCCCAGTCCTCGCCGTGGAAGATCTTCACCCCGTCGACAAACTGGCTCGGCTTCCCCTTGGCGTGCTCCGCGAGCATGCGCATGAGCGCCCCCTTGCGCTCCCAGGCGCAGGGGATCTTCTTCTTCACCATCACCGTCGGCGGGATCTCCCTCCGGATGTCGGAGAGAGAACTCCCCTCGGCGGACAGCATCTCCATGAACCGGACGATCGCGAACATGCCGTCGAAGGCCGGCTGGAACCCGGGGAAAATGTACCCCCCGTTGTCGTCGCCGACGAAGACGACCCCTTCGCGGGCCGCCGTCTCCATGAGGGAACGGGGAAGGGTCCTCGTCCGAATGACATCCATCCCGTATCGCGCGGCGATCTTCTCCAGGGTCCGGGAAGCGGTGACGGGCACGCCGATCTTTCCGGATCTCTTCCTCCGGCAGGCGAGGAGACAGATCACCTGGAGGGCGACCCAGTCCGGGAGGACGTCCCCCTTCTCGTCGACAAGGAAGATCTTCTCCCCGCCGGTGTCGATCATGGCACCGAAGTCCGCGGAAAGGGACCGGGAGATGGTCGTCAGGTGGGTAAGCCCCTTATGGAATTCTTCCTCCGTCTTCGTGACCTTCGCCGCGTCGAGGTTGGCGTTCAGCGCGACCGTCTCGACCCCCAGGCGCCCGAGAATGCGCGGAAAGATGAGGGCCGAGGCACCGTGGGAGTGATCGAGGACGATGTTGAATCCCCGCTCCTTGACGCTCTTCACGTCGATGGCCTTGAGAAAGCCGTCGACATAGGTATCGAATCCACCCACGGGGAAGGAGATCTCCCCCGTGTCCTCGGAGTCCGCGCGCACGAAGTCCTCCCGGAAGAAGAGCAGCTCGATGTTCCGTTCCATGCCAATGGGGAGGTTCAGCCCGTCTTCGTCGAAGAATTTCAGATCGATGAAGGACGGGTCGAACGGGCTTTTCCTCGTGTGGACTCCCCCCTTCTCCTCCCGGTGGCTGCGGGCGAGGTACCGGACGACGGGCAACGGCGTGACCCCGTAATCGTGGACGTCCACTCCCACCGACAGCATCCCGGTCATGATGGCCCGGTTGATCATCCGGGACGTCTTGTGGCTGTCCCGGCTCGTGGAGAGGACGACCTTTTTCCCGAAGGTCGCCGCGAACGCCGCCCCGACCTTGGCGGCGAACTCGGGCGTGATCTCGTGATTGGCCAGCCCGTAGATTCCGTGGGCGCTGAACAGGGAACGGGCCCACTTCTCCGCCCACACGAGGGAGGAGGAAAGAACCGCGCCATCCTCTACCGTCTTGTGCGGCCACACCTTGACGTTCGCTTTGACCACCGCCTCGGTCCCGATGACGCAATGATCGCTGATCACCGCCCGCTCGGAAAGAAACGCACGCCCCTTAATCACACAGTCCGAGCCGATGATGTTCTCTAGCAACCGCACCCCCTTGTGAATCGTCGTCCGGGGCCACACGACCGAAGACTGGAGCACAGACCCTTCCTCGACGATGCACCCGTCGCCGAGCATCACGTTCTCCGCGGAGACACCGCCCTCCACAACGCAGTCCCTTCCGATCACTACGTTTTGCAGGTCGGAAGTGAAGTCGACCCGGGAATTCTCCCCGATCCACACGTTCTCGCTTCCCGCCTTCTTCCCCTCGAACTCGATCCCCGCCTTTCCGGAGAGAATGTCCAGGTGGACGTTCAGGTATTCGTCCAGGTTCCCCACGTCCTTCCAGTACCCATCCGCGACGTACCCAAGGAGCCGGTCCCCCCGCGACAGCATCTCCGGGAAGACGTTCCTGCTCCAGTCGAAGTTCTTTTGGGGGGGGATGAGGGAGAGCACTTCCGGCTCCAGGATGTAGATGCCGGTGTTCACCGTATCGGAAAAGACTTCCCCCCACGACGGTTTTTCGAGGAACCGGGCGATCCGTCCGTCCTCCTCCGTGATGACGATTCCGTACTGGAGCGGGTTGGGGACCCGTGTGAGCACGATCGTGGCGGCGGCTTTGCGCTCCCGGTGGAATTCGATCGCCCGGGAGAGGTCGATATCGGTGATGATGTCGGCGCTGATGACCAGAAAGGTGTCATCGATCCGCGACTCGGCGTGCTTGACGGCTCCCGCCGTCCCGTAATCGGCCTCCGCGCCCATATAGTGGATCTGGACGTCCCAAGGGGATCCGTCCCCGAAATAGGAGGTTATTTTCTCGGGGTAGAAATACAGGAGGACTTCCAGGTCGACGATCCCGGCGCGCTTGAGTAGCCGTACCACGTGCTCCATCATCGGTCGGTTGGCCACGTACGCCATCGGCTTGGGCAGTTTTTCGGTGATCGGGCGAAGCCTCGTCCCGAACCCGCCTGCCATCACGACTCCCTTCATCCCGACAGGCCTCCCCACCGTGATATGCGGATCACAGCAAACGAAAGAGCTTGGTCATTCCGAAATACCCGAATGAGACCGCAAAGAAGAACAGGAACAGGGCGCAGGCACCCACGATCCAACGATAGGCGCGGTCTGTGAACCGGCTTCTCCCCGCGGAGACGGCGAAGCCGATGAAAAGGTACCAGACCGCGTCGGCGAGGATGTGCCCGGCGAAGAACAGGGCGATCCCCGCCGCGCCGAGTTCCCGGGAGATGATGAGATATCCCAGGCCAATGGTGGCCCACCAGATCGTCCAGTAGGGGTTCGATATCGATGCCAAGACGCCCGAAAGGACCGGGCGGAATACGTCCGCCCGGCTGACGTTTTCCCCTTGCGTTGGTCCGAAGTTCGTCTCCTTGCCGCGGATCTCGAGCCGAAGCGTACCGACTTCGCGTGCCATTCCCACTGCCATCCAGAAAAGCATCGCCCCCCCGGCAAGCGCGATCGCCGTCGTTGCCACCTCCCCCCTCATCCATTCCGCCAGCCCGAGCAAAATGAGGGCGAGGAGACCGGCCTCGAGGATCCCGTGCCCGAGAACGAGAAGGGGCGCCGCCACGAATCCCCGGCGAGTCGTGTCCCGGACGGTCACGGCCAGAAGGGGCCCCGGCATCAGGGCTCCCGAAAGAGCGATGATGAAGGAGGAAACGAATATGGCGGCGGGACTCGCGAAATTCATATAGACTTTATAACACAACAGGAGGAAGTGGTGATCCGTGGACCCATTCCCACCGTAGACGTTATCATCGAGATCGGTCGGAAGATTGTCCTCATACGGAGGAAGCACCCTCCGCCGGGGTGGGCCATCCCCGGGGGATTCATCGACCGGGGCGAAAGAGCGGAGGATGCCGCAGTGCGGGAAGCGCGGGAGGAAACAGGACTATCCGTAACCCTCACTACCCTATTCGGCATATATTCCGACCCGGCGCGGGATTCCCGGCAGCATACGATCTCCACCGTGTATCTCGCAACCGCCCAGGGAACGCCGGCGGGGGGGGATGACGCTGCCGAGGCCCGCCTGTTCGGGGAGCAGGACCTGCCTGCCCCCCTCGCCTTCGACCACGCGAACATTCTGGCCGACTACTTCCAGTTCCGAAAGACCGGAAGGCGCCCCCTGTAGCGGGCCGCCGGCATTCGGCTCGCCTTTCTCGATTCCGGCCAATGGGCCCCGGCTCACGGGGGGCTTCCCGCTCCGCTACGCTCGCGATCTTGCGCCCGCTCGTTGCCGGTTCCGCTCGCCGGCAAGGGTACCTCGCTCCACAGGTCGCTCCGGGGATGCCCCCTTATCGCCCGAAGGTCCCTGTTGGCACTCGCCGACGGGGCAGCGGCCCCCCGGAGATGCCGGGGGGCCGCGAAGAAGTCAGGAGAGAGCCTTGATTGCCTGCTCGATCCGGTCGATCCCCTTTTCGATGTTCTTCATCGATGTCGCGTACGAGAGTCTCTGGCATTCGTCGGCTCCGAATGCCACCCCCGGGACGGACGCCACCCGATGGTCTTCCAGAAGATAGGCGGCGAGGGCGGCGGAACCGTCGATCACCCTGCCCGCAGGGGTCTTCTTCCCGTACACCTTCGAAAAGTTCGGGAAGACGTAGAACGCCCCCTGCGGCAGGAGGCAGGAAACGCCGGGAATCTTGTTGAGCCTCTCCACGATGAGGCGCCGCCGCCTGTCGAATTCGGCCCCCCACTCCTTCATGAAATCCTGTGGCCCGTTGAGCGCCTCGATGGCGGCCTTGTCACAGAAGGAAACCGGGTTGCTCGTGCTCTGGCTCTGGATGTTGTTCATCGCCGCGACTAGATCCTTGTCGGCCGCGACATACCCGATTCTCCATCCGGTCATCGAGTAGGCCTTGGACAGCCCGTTGACGACGATCGTCCGCTTCCTGATCTCCTCTCCGAACGAGGCGATGCTGACGAACCGGAATCCGTCGTAGACGAGCTTTTCGTAGATGTCGTCCGACAGTACGGTCACGTCCCGCCGGACGATCACGTCCGCGATCCGTTTCAACTCCTCCTCCGTGTATGCTGCCCCGGTGGGGTTGGAGGGGCTATTCAGCACAACGCACTTCGTCCGGGGCGTGATCGCCTGGTCGAGCTGTTGGGGGGTCAGCTTGAACCCCGTCTCCTCCGTCGTTTCGACGATCACCGGGGTGGCGCCGGCCAGGAGGACGATGTCGGGGTAGGAGACCCAATAGGGAGCGGGGATGACGACCTCGTCCCCTTCCTCGAAAAACGCCTGGGCAACGTTATAGATGGAGTGCTTCGCACCCACGGAGACGATGATGTTCTCCCTCTTGTACTCCAGGCCGTTGTCGCGCCGGAATTTCGCGATGACAGCATCCTTGAGCTCTGGGGTGCCGGGCACCGGAGTATACTTCGTGTAGCCGGCGTCCAGGGCCTTCTTGGCCACCGCCTTGATGTGTTCCGGGGTGTCGAAGTCCGGCTCGCCTGCCCCGAACCCCACGACGTCGATCCCTTCCGCCTTCATGGCTTTTGCCTTGCTCGTTATGGCCAGCGTGGGGGACGGCTGAATTTTGGAGACTCTTCGTGCGAGTTTCATCGAGATGCGCTCCTTTCCCCGCGGCTCGGGGGTTGTTGGATTATTTCTTCCTTCCGAGTTTCCGGAAGACCATGTTCCTGACAAACGGCGGGACCAGGTCGTCGATCTTCCCTCCGAATCGAGCGATCTCCTTGGCGATCTGGGAGCTGATGTAGGAATGTCGCTCTCCGGTCATCATGAAAACCGTGTCGGTCTCGGGGGAAAGTTTCTTGTTCATGTGGGCCATCTGGAACTCGTACTCGAAATCCGAGATGGCCCGAAGGCCTCTCACCACGACGTGGGCATCCACTACCCTGATGTATTCCACGAGGAGCCCCCGGAAGGAGTCGACTTCCACGTTGGGGAAGGGCCGGGTGAGCTTCCGGAGCATGGACACCCTCTCGGCCGGTGTGAACATCGTGTCTTTCTGGATGTTCTTTGCCACGGAAACGATCACCCGGGAGAATACCCGGGACGATCGTTCGATGATGTCGAGGTGGCCGAACGTCGGAGGGTCGAACGACCCGGGGTATACCGCGACCGTTTTCATCCTCGCTCCTTTCCCACTGTGAAGATCATCACCCTCGTGTCCCCGTACCGTTTGTCCCCGGTCCGTTCCCAGGCGGCCGGGAATACCGGGTCCGGAGTGCGGGCGGCCTCTTCCACCACGATCGTTCCGCCGCATTCCAGGAGGCATGCACCGGCAAGATCTTCCGCCGCGCGCTCCGCGATCCCTTTTCCGTACGGGGGATCCAGGAAAACAAGGTCGAACCGGCTGTCCCGTCCCCGCAGGACGCGAACGGCGGCCCGGCAATCCATCGGGAGAATCTCCGCCGCATCCGCACCCAGATCCAGGACGTTGCGGCGCAATACCGCGAAGGTGCGGGGATCCGATTCCACCAACACCGCCGACGAGGCCCCGCGCGAAAGAGCCTCCAGCCCGAGCGCCCCTGTCCCGGCGAAAAGGTCCAGCACCCGTGCCCCCTCCGTCCCGCTCCCCAGGATATTAAAGATCGCTTCCCGGACGCGGTCGGCCGTCGGCCGCACCGCATGCCCCCGTGGGGTGCGAAGCCGCCTGCCCCGCCATTTCCCCGATATTACACGCACCCGTGGGCTATGCGCGGGCGGAAAGGTAATCGGCAACGATTCGAGCCGTACCCTCGGCACGAAAAGCCCGAAGTAGCGCGAGAGCCTCCCGGTAGGCGGCGTCCTCGATCCCTCCGGCGTATTCGGCGGAAACCGCATCGATTTCCTGTTTGAACTGCTTCGTAGCGAACTTGATGTCCTTGCCGGCCTCCTTCGCCCACTCCCGCATCCTCTTCATCAGGGCAGGGGGGAGGCCCGCGTGGGCGATGTTCTGCCACTGGGTGCCCACGTTCCCCTTTCGGATTCCACACTCGGCGAACCGGCCGATGAGGTGAAGCGGCGTGCCCGTGATGCCGTGCTGGGCGATGGAGACGCCGAACCGACCGTTTATGGCGTCGTAGATTTCACGGGTCCGCTCCAGGTCGATGAAGATCTGCTCCCCTTCGAGGTAGTTCCCGTGCTTGGAGCCGTTGTTGATCGCGAGCAGGTCCGATTTCACCCCGGCTCCCGTAAGCAGCGTCATGAGTTCGATGGCCTCATCGACCGTGGAAAGGGAGGCGTCGCTGCCCGCTGCCTTGATCTCGCCAACCTCCACCTCGAGCCCGAGATTCCGCTCCCCGATCGGCCGGGACAGGTCCGCCACAATTCGGGCGTTGTCCGGGATCGGATTGAAGGAGGCATCGATGGCGAACGAAGTATACCCCGCGGCGATTTCCGCCTCGATCAAGGCCCGAGAGCTCTCGATCTCCTTCTCGGATGTGTTCTTGACCGTTATGTGATCCCCGTGGATGACAAAGGGGACGGAGAACCCGGCCTTTCCCGCATAGGCAAGGATCGTGTTCACGAAGATTCCGGGCGTCATCCCCGTGTACCCCCCGTCCACGTTTCCCTCGGTCTTGGCAAGCTCGAAGGCGACGACGGCGTCAAGCTCCGCGGCAGCTCTCATGATCCCGGGAATGACGGAGGGGATGCGGATGTTGCACGCCATCACGATGACGTCGTGGGGCGCGAGCGCACGCCAAACATCCCGCCCGTTCACGGGACAGGCCGGGTTGTCTGGCGGCACTTTCGATGCGGCATTCTCGGGAACAAACTTCTTCAGCTGCTTCGCGACCATCCGTCACCCTCCTGGATTATATGCCCTCCCATTATTGGAATTTCGCACCTCTACGTCAAGGAGCCGTCTCGACAGGCGCTACCTCCCCTGTCATTTTAGAGGCCGTACCATCGTGGTACACTATCGACGGGAAAATCCAGAGAAGGACCGCGATGAAAATTCCCCCGTTTTTCCCCGCCCTCCTCATTCTCGTGTCCGCCGTCCCCGCCTTTCCCGACCCCGGAGACGCAACCCCTCCCCGGGAGATCACGATGAGAGAGTGCGTGGAAGAGGCTCTGCGCAACAACATCGACATCGCCGTTTCCCGTTCCGAGCGGAAGACGACGGAACTAGGCGTCCCCCTGGAGGAGGCGGCGTTCCTGCCGAAGTTCACCGGGGACTTCTCCTATTCCCGCTCCATCGGGCCGACCGGCTCATCGATCGCTGGAACCCTGACCATCGACCAGAACGCCTGGAATTTCGACGCGGGAGCCCAGGAATTGCTTCGTTCCGGAACCACACTTTCCCTGTCCTTCGAAAACCAGCGGCTGGAAGCGGGTACCGCAGTCTCCCTGTTCAATCCCGAATACTCGACCGCCCTGACACTCTCCGCCCATCTCCCGCTCCTGAAGGGATCTGGAAAACTGGTTACCGAAGCGCCCCTTGCGATCGCCCGCGCCGGAGCGGAGGCGGCCACCGAGGACTGGCTGACGAGGGTGATGGATATCGTCGCAGGGGCGAGAACTTCGTTCCTCGCGTTTCACGCTGCCTCCCGGGAGGTCGAGGTAAAAAGAACCGCCCTTTCCCTCGCCGTGCAACTGCTCGAACAGACCGATATGCGAATCGAGACCGGCCTGTCCGCCCCGGTGGACCGGCTGTTCGCGGAAGCCGCGGTGGCTTCCCGGAAGGAGGAGCTTCTCCGGGCCGAGGCGACCGCGCGAAACGCGGAGGACGACATGAAGAACGTCCTCGGGCTGCGGGCCGACGAAAACTGGGAGGAGCGGCTGGTCCCGATCCTGCCCCGGAATCTCCCGTCTCCTCCGGGCCCGGACGACACCTTCGAGGTGGCTCTCCAGCGGCGGCCCGAGGTTGCAGCCCTTTCCGCCAGGGCGCACCAGATGGAAATCCGGGAGGAGGTCGCCCGCAACGGAATCTTGCCCGACCTGTCGCTCACGACGTCGGCGGGCCTTTCCGGCCTTGCCGGATCACCGTATCCCAACCCATTCTTCCCCGCCGGGGGAACCGAGTTCGAAGGGGGCTACGGAGACAGCCTCAGGGAAATGTTCTCTGGGAAGTACTACAACTGGTTCGTCGGCCTGTCGACCGAGATTCCCTGGAAATTTGCCCGGGAGAAGGCCGAGTGGGCCCGCGCGCGCAGCGTTCTTGAACAGCAGCACCTTCGCGAGGAGGGTCTCCGCGCACAAATCCGAACGGAGGTTCGGAAAGCCCGTCGAAATCTTGCGTCCGCGCTTGCGCGCGTCGACGCGGCCACCGCCTCCGTTGCCGCCGCACAAGGAAAGCTGGAGGCAGAGGAACACCGGCTCGCCCTCGGAGCATCGACGACGACGCAGCTTCTCGAGGTCCAGCAGGACTACGCCCAGGCCCTCCTCGCCGAGGTGACAGCAAGAACGGATGCGCACGTATCCCAGACCCGACTGTGGCGCTCGGTCGGCACGATCCTCGATAAGGAAGGGATCACCGTCCGTTGAGACGCGGAAAAATCATCACCGTAGGCGTCCTGTTCCTGGTTGCGGCGGTTGCCGTTATCGTTCTCCGCTCCCGTTCAGAGATCCCGGTCGATGTATTCGAGGCGAGGAAAGGGCCGATCGAGGAGATCGTCACGGCCGTCTCTGCCGGGACGGTCAAGTCCCGGCGGGATGCGACCATATCGGCAGAAGTAAGCGGCAGAGTCGTCGAGGTGCGTGTGGGAGAAGGGGATCCCGTGCGCAAGGGGGAGATCCTTGCGCGCATGTCCGACCCCGAGTTGTCGAATCAGGTCGAAGCGTCGCGGGCAGACGCCGTCCAAGCCGAAGCGCTGCTGGCGCAGGCGGTCACCCGACGCGAGGAAGCAGAACGAAAACATCGTTCGGATGTGGACCGCGCCGCGAACAACCTGCGCAAGGAGGAACAGGACCACGAACGCACCATGGAACTCTTCCGGGGCGGGTTCCTTTCAAAAGCGGAAAAAGAGCAGGCGGACACCCGCCTTGTGAACGCGAAGGAAGACGCGAGACTTGCGGCTATCGGGGAAGTGTCCCTCCGGGCGATCGATCAGGAAATCGCTTCCCTCCGGGCGAGAGCGGCCGCGGCGCGCGCCACCCTGGCTGCCTTTGCGGAGCGGAGGGAAAAACTGTCGATCACGTCCCCCTTCGCCGGCATAGTGACGAGCAAGACCATCGAGGAGGGGGAGACCAAGCAGCCTGGTGCTCCCCTGTTTGTCGTGGCGGATCCCCACGACATCTACATCGAGGCGCCCATCGACGAATCGGAGTCGGCCAAGGTGCGGAAGGGACAAAAGGTCCGCCTGTACCCCGACGCCTACCTCGGAGAGACCTTCTCCGGGGTCGTCTCCGAAGTCCGCCCGACCATCGAGGCATCCAAGGAGGTTTCGCGTGCCAATACGATCGAAGTCCGCCCGGAATCGTCGCCCAAGCCGCTCCGCCTGGGAATGTCCGTGGACGTGGAAGTCCTGACAGGGCGAAAGGAGGAAGCCCTCCAGGTCCCCTCCTCGGCCGTCATGGAGCGCGAAGGACAGAAATTCGTTTACGTCGTAAGGGGTGGGATAATCGTCCGGAGCGACGTCACCACGGGGATCTCGAACTGGGACCGGACCGAGATCCTCACCGGGATTTCCCCCGGAAACGCCGTCGTCACCTCCCTGGAAATCAGGGGCCTGGTCCCGGGAAGCCGCGTTGGAATCCGCGCCCGCAACTGAGCCCCTCCTTTGCCTGCGGGGAGTGAGCAAGATCTACGAACCCGACGTGCAGCGTGTGGTCGGCCTGGAGGACGTGGACCTGGATATCCGTTCCGGTGATTTTCTCGCGGTGATGGGACCGTCGGGGTCCGGGAAATCCACCCTGATGAACATCCTCGGCTGTCTGGACATTCCCACATCCGGAACGTACCGGATCAAGGGCATTCCGGTTTCCCGGCTCCCTCCGGAAGAGCTCGCCCGGCTCCGCAACCGGGAGATCGGCTTCATTTTTCAGGTCTTCCACCTTCTCCCGAGATACACCGCCCTCCGCAACGTGGAACTCCCCCTGCTCTACGCGGGGGTGGGGAGGGAAGAACGCACCGAAAGGGCTTTGGATGCCCTCCGGTCGGTGGGTCTTGAAGAGCGGAAAAACCACCTGTCGAACCAGCTTTCGGGGGGACAGAAGCAGAAGGTGGCGATCGCGCGGGCGCTTGTCAACCACCCCTCTCTCCTCCTCGCCGACGAGCCGACAGGCAATCTCGACACGAAATCCGGCGACGAACTGATGGACATCCTTGTCGGGCTAAACCGCGAAGGAACGACGATCGTCCTCGTGACGCACGACCAGGCGATCGCGCGCCGGGCCAAACGGGTCGTCTACATCATCGACGGCCGTCTCGTGGCGAAGGAGGAATTCCGGGAGATCCGCGGATGAATATCCTCGAGTCCGGGAGAGTCGCCCTCGATTCGCTGAAGGCGAACCGCATGCGATCGGTTCTCACCATGCTGGGCGTCATCATCGGCGTGGCCGCCGTGATCCTGCTCGTCTCCCTTGGTGAAGGGACGAAGAACTACGTGGAGGGACAGTTCGCGGGACTGGGCAGCAACATTCTGATAGTGACGCCCGGAAAGATCGAGACGAAGGGGGGACCGCCCATTATCGGCGCCGCCAAGCACAAGCTGACGCTTTCCGACTCGCGCATCCTGGAGAAGAAAGGGTACCTGTTCGGCGGGGTGGCCCCGGTGGTTTTCGGCACCGCCGAGGTCCGGTCCGGCTCTCGCTCCCGCAACGTCCCGGTCCTGGGGGTAACTCCCTCCTTCTCCTCCGTACGTAACCTGCACGTGGAGATCGGCGGCTTCGTCACCGAGTCCGACGTGGAGGCGAAGCGCCGGGTCTGCGTCCTTGGCAGGACAGTCAAGCGGGAGCTGTTCGGAAGCGCCAATGCGCTCGGACAGATCGTCAAGGTGTCGGGCGGTCGTTTCCGGGTGGTGGGGATCATGCAGCAAAAGGGCGTGAGCCTCGCGGTCGATCTGGACGACATCGTGTTCATCCCTGTCCGGACCGCCCAGGACCTCTTCGACACCGACGCCCTGCTGGAAATCATCGTTTCGATCCGGAACAAGAACGACATCGAGAGCGGCAAGGAGCTGGCGAGATCGCTCCTCTTCAAGAACCACAACCGCCACGAGGACTTCACGATCACCAACCAGGCCGCCATGCTCTCCTCCCTCTTTACCATCCTCGACACGCTAACGTATGTATTGGGGGGGATCGCCACCATATCGCTTCTGGTGGGCGGAATCGGGATCATGAACATCATGCTCGTCACCGTGAAAGAGAGGACGAACGAGATCGGTATCCGAAAAGCCGTCGGCGCAAGGGACAGGGACATTCTGGTGCAGTTCCTGCTGGAGTCGACCGCCCTCTCCTCCTCGGGGGGGATCGGGGGAATTCTCGTCGGGGTTTTCGGCGGATGGGGAATCCGGGAGTTCGTTCCGAAGCTTCCCGTGGAGATTCCCTCGTGGGCAATCCTTCTGGCGTTCACGTTTTCGGTGTTCGTCGGAATTTTCTTCGGCGTGTATCCGGCTCGGAAAGCCGCGACCCTTCACCCGATCGAGGCGTTGCGATACGAATGACGGTGGAACCGGTAATTCGCGTGGGGAGAATTCCCTTCCTGAACCTCCTGCCGATCTTCCGCGCGCTCGAAACGCGCCTTTCGGTGGAGCACGTCAGGTTCGTATCGGGGCATCCGTCCGAGCTTAACCGGAAACTGCGCGAGGGGAAGCTCGATATCTCCCCGTCTTCCTCGATCGAGTACGGAAAACTCCCCGATCGGTACCTGCTTTGTCCCGACATCTCGATTTCCTCCCGGTCGAAGGTCATGAGCGTTCTCCTGTTCTCCCACACCCCGGTGACCGATCTCCCCGGAGACCCGATCGCCGTCACGAACAACTCGGACACCTCGGTCGTTCTTCTGGAGATCCTCCTGCGGGAATTCCTCGGCAAGCGGAACCGGCTGGTCCGAACCTCACTTTCCGCCGGCGAGGCGCTCCTCCGGTACCCGGCGTATCTTGCCATCGGCGACGAAGCGATTCGAGGGAGCCTGTCCGGGGCGGCAGCCCACGTCACCGACCTCGGGGAGTGGTGGAACCGGGAGACGGGAGCGCCATTCGTTTTCGCCCTCTGGATAATCCCCCGGGACGCTCTCCGGGGAGGAGGGGACCACCTGCGTCGATTCGCCCGCACGCTGCTCTCGGCAAAGAGGATCGCCCGGGAGGAGATGGATCGGGAAGACAGCCGCATTATCGGCCCGGAGTGGATTTCCCGGGATTTCCTTTCGGAGTACTGGCGAAACCTGTCCTACGATCTCTCCGCGGAGATCGAAGGGCTTGAACGGTTCTTCCGGCTCGCCGCGAAAATCGGTCGGATACCGATCGCCCCCCCCCTACGGTTCCTCGACCTCGATTGATCCGCCTCCTGTGGTAAAATCATGGCATTCCCGCCGGGAGGGCCGCCATGATCCACAAGGAAATGAAGATCGAAGACGTCCTCCGGAAATATCCCCAGACAATCGGAGTGTTCGAGAGGTTCGGGATCGACTGCGCCACCTGCGAACTCTCCCGGTACGAGGACCTCGCGCACGGGGCGAAGGTCCACAAGATCGACCTCGAATCGCTGCTCAAGGGGTTGAACGAGTCGGTGAAAAGGTAGGAGGCTACCGGCGTGGGCGCGAGTACTCGGCCCATGCATCGTCGGATTCCCACACGGTAACCCGGGAAAGCCGAACGGGGGACGGGATCTTCCCATCCATCTCGTCAAAGATGTAGCGCGCGATGTTCTCCGACGAAGGGTTCTGGCCGTGAAACGGGGGAACCTCGTTGAGGTACTTGTGGTCCATCCGCGAGAGAATTTCGCCCAGGGCGGTCTTCATCACCCGAAAGTCGAGAGCCATCCCCCGGGAATCAAGTTCTCCCGATTCCACGGTAATCTCAACCTGCCAATTGTGCCCGTGAAGCCTCTCGCAATTCCCCTCGTATTCCGAGAGCCGGTGGGCCGCGGAGAACGAGGACCGGACCGTCAGGGCATATCTGTCCGCGTTCATCTCTCCTCCAGAGGGGACAACACAATACTTGATTTCGATGTCGCCCGCTCGAACCAGTTTCGGATTTCCTTTGCCGAGCTCTCTTCGAGGAGTTTCTTCCTCACCGCCTCCCTCGAGACATCCTCGGGGCGCACTCCCGACCGCGCGACCCGGCGCGCGATCTCCCTCTCCACGTCTTCCTCCTTGACGTCGACAAACGTCGAAATGCGCTTCCGGAGAAATTCCCGGACCAGAAGTCTTCTTGCCACGTAATCCCGGACCTGTTCATCGGAAATCTCCTTCGCACAGGGGAGGAGACATGATTTCATGGTGACGGATGCCTCGGCGACGGCTTTTTGCAATGCGGTGTTGTCGACCGTCCCCAGCGCCAGCTTTTCCTCCTCCTGTCTGACGAGGGTGTCCGCGATCAACCTGTCCCGGGCCTCCGGGAGGGACAACACGACCGGCTCGTCTCCCGGGAAGGCACCGCATGCACGGAGACAAGCCTCCCGAACGACATCGGAAAGAAAAAGGACTTCCCCGTTCACCGTTGCCGCCGTGGCCTCGTACAGCCGGTATCTCCCCGTCTCTTTCTCCTGCGCGTTGGCGGGCGAAAAAAGGATCGAGGAAAGTATGCCCCAGGCGAGGATTCCGGAGCGGATCCGTTTCACGGATCGAGCTCGAAGGAGATGTCGAGCGCCGGAGCGGAGTGCGTGAGGGCTCCGATCGAAATCGCAGACACGCCGGCACGTGCGTATTCCTCCACGTTCCCCAGGTGAATGCCCCCGGACGCTTCGAGGAGAACTTTCCCCCCGTATCGGTCGACCGCTTCCCGTACCTCCTCGGGAGTCATGTTGTCAAGAAGCAGCGCGGTCGCACCGGCGTCGACCGCTTCTTCCGCCTGGCCAAGACTTTCTACCTCCACCTCCACCAGGGAGAGATGGTGCACGGCGTTCCGGGCCGCCGTCACGGCCATGGCGATGCTGCCTGCCGCTCGGACGGCGTTCTCCTTGATGAGTACACCGTCGGACAGGGAAAAACGGTGGTTGTGCCCGCCGCCGACCCGCACCGCGTACTTTTCCAATACCCTGAGCAACGGAGTGGTTTTCCGGGTATCCAGAATGCGGGTGCCGTGCGGGCCCACCCGTTCGACGTACGCTGCTGTTGTCGAGGCGACGCCGGAGAGCCGCTGGAGGAAATTCAGGGCGACCCGTTCCCCGCGGAGGAGCGACGACGCCGTCCCCTCGGCTCCCCCCACCTTCATCCCCCGGGACACCCGGGTTCCTTCCCGAAGAAACGTCGCTGCGACCTTCGGGTCGACCTGGTGGAACACCTCGACCGCCACCATCCCGCCGCAGAAGACTCCCTTGGCCCCGGCGACGAACGAGCCGCGTGCCTTCCCGGAGAAGGAGGAACCGAAGGGATCGCCAAACGGCGCGTCTTCCCGTAGCGCAGCGGCGACAAGCCCCTCGTATTCAAGACGCGAGATCACGACAGGTATCGGGTCACCAGGGCAAGGTTCCGGGAAAGGCTTCCGAGCTTCACCTCGAGCTCCCCCTTACGGATCCGGTGCGCGTCGACGATGTCCCCGGGGGCATTCGCCAGGAATTTTTCGTTCCCCAGCTTCGCGCACACGACCGAGTGCTCCGCGTTGGCCTTGTCAATCTCCTTGCGGAGACGTGAGGCTTCCTTTCGAAAGTCGATGAGTCCAGCCAAGGGAAGGCACACCTCGATGTCGTTCACAACGGCTGTGGCATCCTCGACCGGGATGTATTCTGGCTCCCTGTGCACCACCTTTTCGGCCCTCCCCAGCCGAAGGATGATCTCCTCGTGATCGCGCAGGAACGCAAGATCCTCCGGCTGTCCCTTCAGGCGAATTTCCACCCTTTTCGAGGGAGGTACATGCAGCTCGCTTCGCATGTTCCGGACGGCGCGAACGACTTCCATGAGATGCCCCATGTCTTTCTCGATATCGGCATCGGTTCGGTCCGGGTCGGCCACCGGATACCTTTCCGTCAGGATACTTCCCCGCTCCCCCGGCAGCAAATGCCAGATCTCTTCGGTGAGAAACGGCAGGAAGGGGTGGGATAACCTGAGAATCATCTCGAATACGTACAACAGCACTGCGCGCTGACGCTCCCGCATCTCCGCGGGCGCATCCGGCTGGAGCGAGTCCTTGATCATCTCCAGGTACCAATCGCAGAACTCGTGCCAGGTGAACTGGTAGAACGCCGAGCTCGCCTCGTTGAATCGATACTCCTCGATTCCTTTCCGGATCTCGTCGATCACCCGCTGCAGGCGGGTCAGGATCCAGCGGTCCGCGGCGGACTGCTCCGAAGGGAGGGCTCTCACGGTGTTGTCGTCCACGTGCATCCGGACGAACCTGCCTGCCTGGAAAAGCTTGTTCATGAAGTTTCGGTACCCTTCGAGGCGTTCATCGGACATCCGGATGTCCCGGCCCTGGGCGGCGAGCGCAAGGAGCGTGAACCGAAAGGCATCGGTTCCGTAGCGTTCCATCAGGTCGAGCGGATCGATGACGTTGCCGCGGGTCTTGCTCATCTTCTCCCCTTTCGGATCCCGGACGAGCGCATGGATCACCACGTCGCGGAAGGGAGCCTTCCCCGTGAACTCGATCCCCATCATCATCATCCTTGCTACCCAGAAAAAAAGGATGTCGAACCCCGTGACGAGCGCGGAGGTGGGGTAATACCGGGAAAGATCCTCGGTTTGGTCGGGCCACCCCAGCGTCGAGAAGGGCCACAGCCCAGAGGAGAACCACGTGTCCAGCACATCCTCTTCCCGGCAGAGGTTGTCCGACCCGCAGGAAGAACACCGGTCCGGCGCGTCGACTTCCACCATCGTCAGCCCGCAGGCGGCACAGTGGTAGGCGGGAATCCGGTGCCCCCACCAGATCTGGCGGGAAATACACCAGTCCCGGATGTTCTCCATCCAGTCGAAATAGGTCCGTTCCCAGTTCGATGGAATGATCCGGGTCTCTCCCGACCGAACGGCGCGGATCGCGGGTTCGGCAAGGGGTTTCGTCTTCACGAACCACTGGATGCTTTCGGTGGGTTCGACAACCGTCTTGCACCGATAGCAATGGCCTACGTTGTGTTGGTACTGCTCCTCCTTGACGAGGATCCCTTCTTTCCGTAGGCGTTCGAGAACCGCTTCGCGGCAGGCAAACCGGTCCATTCCCGTGAACGACCCGGCCTCGTCCGTCATCATTCCCGCATCGTCGATCACCCGTACCGCGGGCAGACCATGCCGTTTTGCCACCTCGAAGTCGTTCGGATCATGCGCAGGCGTGATCTTCACGGCGCCGGTTCCGAATGCGGGGTCCACCATCTCATCGGAAAGCAGGGGGATAGGGCGGTTCATGAGGGGAAGACGCAACGTCACTCCGATCCTGCCCGTGTATCGCTCGTCCCCCGGGTGCACTGCCACCGCGGTGTCTCCCAGCATCGTTTCGGGGCGGGTCGTGGCCACCACCACGCTTTGCGTCCCCGAAAGCTCCGGATACCGGATGTAATACAGCCACCCTTTTGTCTCCACGTGCGCGACCTCGAGATCAGAGAGCGCCGTATGGCACCGGGGGCACCAGTTGATGATGTAACGGCCACGATAGATGAGCCCCTTGCGGTGAAGAAGAACGAATGCTTCCCGTACCGCGCGGGACAATCCCTCGTCCATCGTGAACCGCTCCCGGCTCCAGTCACATGCCGCACCCAGCCGCTTGAGCTGATTCAGGATGGCCCCGCCGCTTTCCTCCTTCCACTTCCAGACCCGTTCCTCGAATTTTTCCCTCCCCAGCGACTGCCGGTCGATCCCCTCGCCCGCGAGCAGGCGCTCGACCACGTTCTGGGTGGCGATTCCCGCGTGATCGGTTCCCGGGAGCCAGAGCACGTTTTTTCCGAGCATCCGGTGGTAGCGGATCAGTACGTCCTGGAGGGTCACGTTGAGTGCATGCCCCATGTGAAGGGAGCCGGTGACGTTCGGGGGAGGGATGACGATACAGTAGGAATCGCCCGGACAGGCGGGATCCGCACGAAAGAGGAACAGCTCTTCCCAGTAGCGATACCACTTCGACTCGGCAACGGCCGGGTCGTACGATTTCTCCTGATCCCTGGCTTCCATGCGTGCTCGCCTCAATACCCGTATAATCCACGGGAGGGCCGGAGTCGTACCGGTCTTCCCGCGAGCGATTTTTCCTTGCGGTAGGGGTTCGCCTCCCGGCGGGGTGACTTCAGGAAGATTCCTTCCCGGCTTGCTCGCGTATCCGGGCGATCTCCTCCCGGATAAGCTCTTCCGTGATGGCCGGAACCACCTCCCACACCACGGCCTCCACGGACTCCCGGATCCTCTCGGTGAACTCCTTCGTGAGGTTCTCCATCATTTCCCACATGACCTTTTCCACGGTTTCCCCTGCCACCTTCTCGAAGATCTCCTGCGCCCGTGCGGCGAACAGTTCCCGGAATTCCGCCTCTCCGGGGAGAGGCCCCGCGGAGGGGGAAGAGGACGAATTCTCGGATACCGCATCGGCGGATACGTTTTCGGAAGCAACGAAAGGAGGGGAAACCATTGTTTCTTCCGGAGGAACCAACTCGGAAACCTCGCCTTCCGGCACCTCTATTCCTTCCAGCAAATCGATCTCCTCCAGATCCTCGACCTCCTCGATCGCCGGAGTGATATCGGTGACGGCGCCCGGTGAGTCGTCGAACCCGAGATCCCCGATGTGCTCTTCCGTAAGGAATATCTGTTCCTTTTCCCCCTCGGAAGGGTCGGGCTCGACCGACTCTTCCTGCCCCGTGGCCTCCGGCTCCGTGGGTATCTCCTCCCTTTCCGTTTCCCCCTCGATATCCTCGAGGGACACATCGAAATCTCCCAGAGACAAGGTGCCCTCGACCCCTCCGGCGGAAGACGTCGCCATTCCGGCCAGATCTTCCTCATCCGCCACCCGGGTCCCGGAAGGTGTCTCCGCATCCTCTTCCATTTCGCTCAAAACATCGCTGAAATCCCAGGGTTCCTCCGCGGAAGAGGAGACATCTTCCTTGTCCTCGGGCGCCGGAGCAGGCTCTTCCTTGACCCGGAGCAGGGTTTCTACCTTATCAATCAGTTCCTGGGACTCGAATGGCTTGAACAGGACCCCGGCCGCCCCACAACTCTGAAACCTCTCCTCGTTGAAGGGAGTCAGCGTCCCGGCGAGGACGAGCACGGGGATCGGCGGGCCCGTCTCGCCCCCCCCCAATTCGGCGGCCACATCGAACGCGTCCTTCCCAGGGAGGGACACATCGGCAACCACGAGGTCGGGGGAGATCTCCTTCGCAAGCCGGATCGCGTCGTTCCCGTTGTCGACCACGGTGAGAGAGATTCCGGTTTGCTTCAGAGAAAGTTCGAAAACTTTCTGGATGGTGAGGCTGTCCTCAGCGAGCAGTAGCTTGGCGGCCATAGTCCCTCCAAATTGTCCCTTATTTTAGAGAGAATCCGGAAGTTTTTCAACGAAAAGGAAGTCGATTTCCCCGCGGTCGACATCCGCCCGCCGCAATCGCACGAGCAGCCGGTCTCCCGGGGATAGCCTTCGCTTTCGAACGATGCCCTGCCACTCCCCCCGATCCGCCGCATAGCGATATTCGTCGTCCCGCATGGTCGAGATCGCAACGAACCCTTCCACAAAGCAGTCGTTGAGTTCCACGTAGAATCCGTACCCGGTGACGGAAGTGATGAACCCGGGAAACGTCTCTCCCGCCCGGGAGGAGAGATACAGCGCTTTCGCACGCTGATCCAGATCGCGCTCCGCCTCCATTGCCTTTCGCTCCCGTCCGCTCAGGTGCGCCCCCATCTCCTCCCCGGCAGCAGAGACTATTTTCACATAGGGAGCGTATCCCCTGTCCCCCAGCGACGCTTTGAGTACCCGGTGGACGACGAGGTCGGGATAGCGGCGGATCGGAGAGGTGAAATGGGCATACCGGGAGAGGGCGAGCCCAAAATGCCCTGCCGTCTCCGGGCCGTATCGCGCAAGCATCAGGCTGCGGAGCAGAAGCATGTTGATATGCCTCTCGTACTTCCCTCCGCGGGCCGCCGTGGCCCACGCTTGCAGGCGGGAGGAGATGTCCCGGTCCTTCGTCGACGGAACCGTCATGAGGATCCTCGCCGCGGCTTCCTCGAATTCCTCCACCCGGTCTTCCGCAGGCTGCTCATGGAGCCGGAAAAGGAGCGGCATGTTTCGGGAGGACAGGAACTCGGCCACCGCGGTATTCGCCAGAAGCATGAATTCCTCGATCAGCCGGTGGGATTCCCATCGGGGTACGGCTGCCACTCGCCGGGGGAGACCGTCCCGCACAAAGATCTTCGTCTCCGGGAGATCGAGATCCAGTGCTCCCCGGCCGAGGCGGGCACGCGTCAGCCGTTTCGCTACCATCTCCATTTGCCGGAGCATCTCCCCGATCTCCCCCCGGATTTTTTCCCGCCCCCTCCCGGTTCCTTGCCGGCCAAGGAAAGTATGCACGTCGTCGTAGGTAAGCCGTGCCCTGCTCCGGATGACGGATAGATAGAAGGAGGCCGGCTTCGGCCTCCCCTGCTCGTGGAAGGGGATATCCACGGTGACCGTAAGCCGGTTGACCCCCGGCTTCAGGCTGCATACGCCTTCCGAGAGGGACGGAGGCAGCATCGGAATGCACCGGTCGGGGAAATATACGCTCGTTCCCCGTTCCCAGGCGTCCCGGTCGATGTGACCTCCCGTCGGGACGTAGTGGGAAACGTCGGCGATGGCGACGAGAAGGCGGTCGCGCCCCCGGTCGCGGACGAGGCAGACCGCGTCGTCGAAATCCCTGGCGTCCTCCCCGTCGATCGTGACGAACGGCATCTCCCGCTGGTCGACCCGCGGAAGTCGATCCGATTCGCTCCCCTTCTTTGTTGCTCCCGCAAAGCGGACCGACGGCGAGATCCGACTCGCTTCCTCCATTGCCTCTTCGGAAAAGGCCGTAGGCAGACCCCTCGCCGATGTGACGGCAAGGGTCAGAGTCTCCATCGTGTGGCTCTCCCCGAGGAGACGCACAATCCTTGCGTGCCCTTCCTTTCCAGCCGAAGGGTATTCGGCGATTTCCGCCAGGACGAGCTCCCCCGGAACGGGTTCAAGGCCGTCCGGCACCTCCGCGGGGAGAAGGAGATCCGCCTCACGGTCGCGTAAACGGATGAGCGGGCGTTTTCCTGCCGTGGTGTAACGGCCGACGAATTCCCTCATGCCCCGTTCTACGATGCGGATGATTCTCCCGTACGGGGGAGCACCCCCGCGGCGCTTCTCCAGCCGCACGAGCACGCGGTCCTTGGGCAGGGCGCCGGATAGAGCGGTCCTGGGAATTCGGATCGCGGGTTCACCGGGAGAATCCGTGATGACGATGGATCTTCCCTCTCTCGTCATACGCAAGCGTCCTTCCCGCTGGACCTCCCTCCTTCCCTTTTCCCCTCCGCCTCTGCGCAGGTCGCTGAAGCCCGCCGCTTTCCCTCTTGCGGGCATGCGCGGGAACTTTCCACCTTTTTTCCGCCCTCTTCTCTCCCCGAGGTTTTTCAGCGCCGCCCGGAACCCCCTTCGTTCGCCCTTTGCGACGCCCGCAGCGCGGTACCAGTCCCGGATGGAGGACATGCGATTGCGCAGGCCGTCCGCGTTCTTACGCAGCCACGTTTCCCAGAACTCCTGGCGCCGCAACCGTATTCCCCCTTTCCGCTCCCACGGGATCCCACCGGCAGGGAAACTTTCCCGTTGCCCGCAGAACGACCTTTGCTATAATTCTATTTTCCGCGTTCCGGATGCCGAAGTGGCGGAACTGGCAGACGCGCTAGATTCAGGGTCTAGTGTGGGCAACCACGTGGGGGTTCAAATCCCCCCTTCGGCACCAAATAAGAATCAAAGGGTTACGTGATTCCACAACGTAGCCCTTTTTTCTTGTCCGCTGTAGGATGTGCTAGTTTTGTGCGAGTTCCAGTCAGGAATATGTTCGATCGCACGTACGCGGTTCGGTATTCTCGCCATAGTCCACCTCATGCTGGTGGTCTGCCAAGTTACTCCCGGGGAAGGTGGTGCAGGGAGATCCTCTTCTCGTTCGGCCAGCCTATCATCCCCCGGAATGTATATGCCCTCTATTCACACTCTTTATACTTCTCATTTACCCACCTTTCGGCTAAGTGCGCATCTTTATCCCACCCAGGCTTGTTCCAATACGCTTCCACTTTCGTAGAATTATCTTTAATTGAAGTAATATCAAAGGCCCCAAATATATGATGACTTGTAGAACCCAATACTTGATGACTTGAAGGACTATAAGCTCCAATTGTTACATAAGCGGACTTTAAGCCTAGATACAGGTCGCCATCGGCAATAATTTGTTCTCCCCCCGAAGTTGAAGATTGCCAGCATTCTCTAGATTGTTCTAATATTGTTTGATATACGTATTGATAGTTTTCTTTTGTATTAAATTCATATTTTCCAATGGAAGTTTCTTTTAATTCTTGTATAACATTTGGCCTTGTTGCACATCCAGCCGAGCATATAAATATTATTAACAACATCGTTGCGGTATATATATATCTAGAACCCATTTCCCCATCCTCCTCCCTCAACCTCAAGGTTGACTCGGGGAAAGTCCAGGCACCAGTCATCCCTCCGTCAGGTGGCCGGTACCCGCAAGGTGACGAGGCATCCTCTGCCGGTGAGGTTCTCCACGGTAATGTCCCCGCCCATCCCGGAAATGATATGGCGGGCCACCGGCAACCCCATTCCCGAATGCAGGGACTCCGATTTGGTGGTGAACCCCTCCTCGAATATCCGGGGCATGATACCCTGGGAAACCCCTGTCCCCTGGTCGGCAACGGTGACATGGCAGAACCCCTCCCGGGCGGAAGTGCCCACTGTCAGCGTTCCCCCCCTCTCTGCCATCGCCTCTGCCCCGTTGAGAAGTGCCGCGAGAAGAGCAAGCGCGTAATCCCTGCTGTCTCCACGCATCCGCCCCGCTCCTTCCATGGCAGGCATCACAAGGGTGACGTTGCCACGACCCAGGTCGTACCGCGAGAACAGGACGAGTTCCGAAAGGACGGTGGAAATGGAAAAGGATTCGGCAGCCGGCGCGTGGGGCCGCACGTAGTGGGAAAACTGCTTGATGATCGCCGCGATCTTCTCCCCCGCCGACAGGATCTTCCCGGCGCCTTCAAGCGACTTTTTTTCTTCCACCCCCATGACCTGAAGAAGTTCCGCAAAACCGAGGACGACGCTCAGGTGGTTGTCCACCTCATGGGATACCCCCATCACCATCCGGCCGAACAGGGCAAGACGGAACTGCTCGACGGTTTTCCTATCCATGGGGCGCTCCCGTCGGTTTTACCGCCCTGGCCTCCCCTCCCGCCACGACGACCCGGTTCTTTCCCTTTCGTTTGGCGAGGTACATGGCATCGTCGGCTGCCCTGATCAGGCTATCGATCTCGACGCCGTGTTCGGGATAGGAGGATACGCCGATGCTCACCGTCATGCGTACCTTCCCCTGGCGGGTCTGCTCGATATTCTTCCGGATCCGCTCGGCCACGGAAACGGCTCCTATCGTCTCGACCCGGTGGCGGAGGCGCTCGGCGGCGACCGCCCCCTGGGCGGACACGGACTCGGGAAGGATGATCGCGAACTCCTCCCCGCCATACCGGCATGCGATGTCCACCTCGTAGGAAAGCTTGTCATCGCTTCGCCGGATCTGGGCCTTCAGTATATTCGCAAGCGACCGCAGTTGGTCGTCCCCGGCGAGATGGCCGAATTCATCGTTGTACTTCTTGAAGTCGTCCACGTCCAGGATGAGCAGGGAGAGCGTCCGCCCGTAACGTTTCGCTCGCTGGATCTCCGAATTGAACCGGTAGATGAAGTAGCCCCGGTTGTACAGACCCGTCAGGCTGTCCCGGACCACCAACTCCCGCAGCCGGACCTCACGGCGGCGGACTGTCTCCATCATGAATGCCGCCACGAAAGCCACGCAGAAATTAGTGATGGTCACCCATGCCCACTTGAGCATCACGTACGAATAGGTTTGCTGGAGCAGGTTGTTCTCGAAGGGCATTCTCACCGATGGCAGAATCCGGTAGAACTCGAAGGTGAGAAGCCCCCCGAAGGCGATCGAGCTGGCGAGGGCGATCGCGTAAGTATCCGACTTCTTGTCCATGATCAGGGCTGCCTCGAGAGTGAGGACCATGTACATGGTCCAGAACCAGGAAACCGCGCCTCCGCTGAAGTGGACCATCACCGTCACGATGAGGAGGTCGAAAAGAACCTGTCCCTGGTTCAGCGAACGGACCTGGACGAACCATCGGTAGCTGTACTGGAAAAAAGCGTTGTATGCGGCTACAAAAAGGACGGCGGCAAAAGGAGCAATCAGGTGGACGTACGTCAGGGACTCCACATCGGCGCTCTCGTCCTGGAAGAAGATATGGACGACCAACCCGAATACGGAAAGGATCGCCAGGAGGATCCAGCGGGCCCGGATGACCAGCTCCACCCTCCTCCTGTTCTCATTCAGGAGCTCCAGCTCTTCGGTCGTGGGGACATCTCCGGAAAAAAACGTCATCTTTTTCCCCTGCTCCCTGAGGAACTTCCCTAGCCGGGACATGCTCTCACCCGGCATCGCGGTCCTTCCCAGAAAGATCCCGGAATTCCCGTTTTCCGGTGCCATATTCCGACTGCAGCTGTCCGTCCGTTTCGAATTTCCCCCGACTTTTCCAATTGTTCCCTGGTGCTTCCCAGGCCGGGAGGCGACTCCTCCCGGGAGTGAACGGCGCACCCCCCGGTAGTCGTGCCTCACGGCGACGTGAGACCGACGGGACACCTCGGGCCGTGATCAGAGCTGCTCGCCCAGGATTCCTCCCCGCCCCCGTCGTTTCGATTCATACATCAACCGGTCGGCGACATTCAGGATCGTATCCCGCTTCGGGGAATCCGGTAGACACGCCGCATAGCCGATGCTGGCGGTAAAGGATATCGTCGCCCCTTCCTTGGTGTCGAGGCGGACCTGGGAAATTCCCGCCGCGATGCGGCCTGCTATGGCGGAGGTCGCCGCGAGGTCCGTCTCGGGGAGAATCACGGCGAACTCGTCACCCCCGTAGCGGGCGGCCACGTCGCTCTTCCGAAGATGTGCGCAAAGAACGCCCGCCGTCATCATCAGGATGCGGTCTCCGACGATGTGGCCGTGTGTGTCGTTGATTTCCTTGAAGCCGTCGAGGTCCAGCATGATCACGGAGAGGGAACGTCCGTATCGCACCGCTCTTTCGATCTCGATCAGAAGCCTCGTGTGGAACGCCCCGTGGTTGTGCAGGAGCGTGAGGGAATCCTTGTCCGCGAGTGTTTTCACGAAGTGGAAGAGTTCGGCATTCTCGACCGCGATCGCAATGTACGTGGCCAGCACGCGCAACGTCGCAAGCGACTCCCCGTCGAAAGCATTCGGCACCGGGTGGTTGATGTTCAGGATGCCGACCACTTTTCCCTTCGAGAGCAAGGGTACGGACATGAAGGACCGTACCTCCGGCTTCTCCCCGTTGTAGTACCGGAAATCCGGGGTGGCCCGAACATCCGGGATGTAGACCGCCTCCCCCGACTCGAACACTCGCCACGAAATCCCTTCCCCGCGCCCTATGGCGAAGTCTGAGGAAACGGCGGGAGGCATCCCCGCGGAGGCGCGGCACACGAGATTCCCGGATTCCGGCTGGTAGAGGAGGACACAGAAGTCATTCAGCCCGAGCACCTTCATGACCCGTTCGGGAATGATGCGAAACAGCTCCTCGGTGTCCAGCGTGCCGGCGACCGCCGTGGAGACCTCGTAGATGGAATGCAGGTCCTTGATCTTGGCCTCCAGGTGCGATTGGGTTTCTTCCAAATCTCGGCGGAGACGCTCGAACTGCCGCAACTTCTCCTCGCGGTTCCGGATTTCCCCCTCGAGAGAGGCGATCTCCCGCCCGCACCGTTCGGCCACCGCAGCCGCAACCGGGGTAAGAATCCCCGCCTCGACGGGGAAATCTTTTCCGGCACCCGAGGAAATCTCCCTTTGCCACCGGTCGGCGGACCGGAAGATGCTGCGGTTGAAATACAGAAACAGCGCCGCGCCGAGGGCGAATTCCCCGCAGACGGCAAACCATGCGGGAAGTCCGGCCTGTCGAAACCCACCCGGCGACAGGGCAATGGACAGGACCGTTATCACGGAAACCCCGATCCAGATAGTGAAAAAAGGAAATGTCCACCGGATACCGGGTCCCAGGGCAAGATCCTTTCTTTGGGAAGTTTCCCATCCATTGAAAACCTAACACGATTTACGCGTGACGAGATAGCAGGAAATAGAAACCCGTCAGAAGACGGCCCCGATCGTGAAGTTCCACTCCCCGGAGGATTCTCCCTCCCGCCTGTCCAGTTTCCACCCGTAATCCACGGCAACCGGGCCGACCGGCGTGATGTAGCGGAGCCCGATACCCGCGGTCTCCCGTAGATCAAAACCGTATTGAGGGTCATTTTCGAACCACACGCTCCCCGTATCCAGGAAGAAGGCGACAAGGAATCCGTATTTCAGGGGAACCCGCAGTTCGACGTTCCCGTTGACCATATAATCTCCCCCCGTGAGGCTCCCGTCGGGGGCACGCGGACCAAGGTAATCCTCCTTGAACCCCCGGACGGTCGTCCTCCCGCCGAGGAAGAAGCGCTTCTGGATGGGAACTTCTTCCGAGGTTCCGAAGGGCCTTACGACGCCGGCCCGAGCGGACACCACGAAGGTATTCCTCCGGAATACGGGATGGTACCAGCTGGACTGGCCGACAAACTTGTAATATTCCACTTCCGACCCCAGGGCGGAAGTGGCAAGTTCCGCGGATCCCGAGTGAAAGGTTCCCCGTTTCGGGTTGAACGGATCGTCCCGGAAATCGAGGACGAACAAACCCCGGATGGCCGAGATGAGGGCGGTTCCCTGGTCCTCCGGCGACAGGACGGCCCCCGGCTCGACATCAAAGATATCATCCTGGGACAACTCGTACTGCAAGGACACGGAGGACCGGCCAAAAATCGTCTTGTTGATACTGGTTACGATGCTCGTCTTCCGAAAGCTGAAACTATTACGCTGGGCCTCGGTATGGGATGCTGTTACTCCCCCCTCCCACTTCCACCGGTTTCCTAAAACCCACGGCTCACGAAGGTCCGCGAGGTAGATCTGCTCCTTCTCGCTTGCGGATATGCGTGTGGAAAGTCTCCTTCCCTTCCTGTTCAGGTTCTTGTTCTTCGCGCCTACGAACCCACGTAAGCGCGTATAGGAACCGTACCCCACACCGTACTCGACCTCGAAGTAGAGGGTCTCCTCCACCTCGACAATGAGGTCGAGGATCCCTTCGTCCGGCCGTTTGACCTTTTGCAGGCGAACCGATTTGTAAAGCCCCGTGCCGAAGACAGCCTGCTGGAATTTCAACATCTCCTTCTCCCCGGCCGGGGCTCCCTCGGGAATGGTGAGCTCCCGGGTGACCACCACGGAGTCGGTGAGCACGTTCCCCTGTACGACAACATTTCCCAGGCGATACCGCGGCCCTTCCTCGATGTGGAAATAAATGCTGGCCGTGTCTCCCCCCTCGTCCACCTCGAACCGGGTACTCACGGAGACGTCAAGATACCCTGCGTTCCGGTAATGTGCCGCAATCGCCTCCTCGTCCTGGTCCAGCACGCTGTAATCGACAAACTGCCCTTCACGGTTTTTGATCAGACGAAGGATTTCCTCTCTCAGAAAGTGGTCGTTTCCCTGCACCCGGATTGCCCTGAGCCGATATTGCTTCCCCTCCTCTATGTGGATGGTGGCCGTAATTCCCCCCTTGTCGTCCCAGTCGGTGTCCACGGAGGTAATACGTGCCCGGGCGAACCCTTCCTTCTGGTAGAGCCCGATCACCGCTGCGAGGTCGGCTCTCCATTCCTCCTCGTCGAATTTCCCGGAGCCCGTGATAAAGTGGAAAAATCCCCGTTCCGAAGAGAGCATCTGCTTCCTGAGCTTTTTCCCCGACATGCTCGCGTTCCCCGTAAAACGGATGCTTTTCAGGAATCCCGCCTGCCCTTCCGTAAGGATTATCCTCAGAGAGCGGCCGCCGTCGGGCTTCTTTTTCACTTCGATATCGACCGACGCCTTGAGGTAATCCTGCCCCCGGTAAAAGGAGAGCAGACGTTCTCTCAGTTCGTATTCCAGCCCACCTTCGGTGAGTTCGCCTTCCTCCGCGTAGATCCCCGACACTTTCTCGAGCTTGCCGACGGAGAATCGGTGAGCTCCCTCCCACACAACTTCGTACCGGGGACCTTCCTCCACCCGGACGGTAAGGCACAGTTCTTTCCTGTCTTCGCAGGACATCCCGGGTTCCGGTATGCGCACCGTCAGGAATCCTTCCCGCTTGTACGCTCCCCGCAGCCTCTTCACCCCTTTTTCCCATTCCCGGAAGTCGAAGCGGGAACCGGGAGAAACACCGAGAAGCTCCTCCAGCCTTTCCCGGGGGAAAAACGCACTCCCCGGTGCCTGCATTTCCTTGACCAGGGCGGGGCTTCCCTCCCTCACGTCGATGCGGACCTTCCCCGTTCCGGTATCCACTTTGCAGATCGCGGAAACCGAAACCGTCGCTTCGAGGAACCCTTTTTCCCGCAGGAAAGAAAGGACGGATTCCTGCGCGCGGGAAAGATCCGCCCCCGTAACCGACGTCCCCCGCCGGATGCGGGAAACCGCCAGGATCCGGGAAGCGGCAATCCGCTTGTTGCCGACAACCTCGATCTCGGTGACGACAGGGAGCGGAAGGAGATAGAACAGGAGCTCCACCCTTCCCCCTTCCTCACGCACGTATGCAGAAAGCTCCCGGAACAGGCTCTTACTTTGAAGGCGGCGAATCGACTCGCGAACGGCATCCCGCGTCAGAAGGGATCCCGGGCGCACGGTGACGATCCCTGCCAGTTCCTCGTACGAAATCAGGTAGGGGGACGCAACCCGGAAAGAAATCGAGTCGATCACCGGAACCACGTTGTCCGGAACGGATCCGCCGCGGGAGGGATGCGAGGGAATGGCGAAAAGCAGTACCGCCAGGATCGATAGAACCCGGAGGGGCCCGGCCTGCCCCTCAGTCGCCGGCACGGAAAAGATCCTTGAACGTGCGGTACCGGTACCGGAATTTCACATCGGCCCCCAGGTCACCCTCCTGTGTCGTGGTGGCGCTTTCCCAAGTTCCCTCGAGGTACACGTTCTCAAGGACCTTGAACTCCGCCAGTGCACTGCCCTCCGCCGTCGTTCCCACGGTCGTCGAAACCGAGACCGAGAAGCGATCCCCGAAACTCTTCCCGACGACGAACCGTGGCTCGAACGCATTTTGGGTTGCGGAAAAGGCCGGCTCGATGGCGAATCGGTCCAGGCCGAAGACGTTCCCGATCTGCTCGGTGACGGGACCCGTTACGGGGACCAGCGCGATCGACGCCGCCTCCGCGGCCGGTTGCGACCCCGCTGCCCCGGTGGCGCTGCCCGAAGTGGTACCCAGGGATAGCAGGCTGACGATTTCGGTCTTGCTGTAGGGCGGGTCGGAGGAGAGTTCCACCTCGTACTTCTCCAGCGTTCCCGTAACGCCGACCGTAACGATGACATTCCCCTTTTTCGTCTCCGCCCGGAAGTCGAGCAGGGGGTTATTCCGCCTCGGATCCTGGAATTCCATGACCCCCCGCGTCAATTCGTACCGGTTTCCCCGGTACTCGACGTGCCCTTCCGTCACATCGAAGGCCCCCAGGATGATGACCCGGCTCGTGTCCCCCACAACCTTGAATTCCCCCTTGATGTCCGCATTCGCCAGGTTGTTCCGGACGTGGATCGTCCCGTCGGCCACCGCCTCGAGGTCGAGCCGGATCCGGAAATCGGTTTCCTGCCGGCGGGCCGTAACGTCCGCAAGCCTCCTCCGGAAATCCAGCAGAGCCCGCTCGGGGCGGATGGTCTTCGTGTACCGCGCGGACTGGACTTCTACATCCCCCGTGATGAGGAGGTCTTCTACCGGCCCGATCAACTCGACCCGCCCCTGGAGTACCGGATGCAGGTCTGCCGGGTAGGGATATTGCATGTCGAAGAAGTCCACCGTGAAGAACATCCTCTGCCCCTCGTCGAACCCGAGGGGAAGTTCGCCCCTCCCGTCGATGTATCCCCCCCCGCTCCTTCCATCGAAATGCTCGAAGATGATCTTCTCCCGGCTGATCACCGCGTCTACGTTCATCTTCTCGAACAGCTGGGCATAGTCACGGAAGGAAAACGTCCCGTTTTCCATGTGCCCTGTACCGATGACGGAAGGATTGTCCCACTTCCCCTTGACCCGTATCTTCATCTGAAGCATGCCGTCCAGCCGGTCGAACACGTCCGTTGCCAGTCGGATGGCCGTGGCGGGTACATTCCCCTCGAGACGGAGATCCATGTCCCCCGCCCAGGTTGCTTTCCCGAAGACGTGAAGCGGGTTACCTGCGGTCTGCACGGTCCCGCTTTCCCAACGGATTCCTTCGGGGGAAAGGACGATCGAGATCCCTTCGCCGGCAAGGTCGAGCTTCTCGTATCGGTAGAATATCTGGTCAAGTTGCAATGTTCCCCGGAGACGTTCGAGGGAAAGAAGTGATCCGGTGATATCGGCTTGTCCGGCGATTCGGAAACGCGAATGATCGTTTTCGCCAGCGGAGACGCTCTTCCGTGTTTTGTCCGTTGCGCCGCCTGCCGCCGCCTTGTCATCCGGTTGTCCCGACGAAAACGAACCTTTCACCCGAAAACCGTACGGCTCCCGAAGCGATAAGGAATACAAAAGAAGCGAATCGGGCAGGGAGGCGCCGAATTCCCCGGAAAGGACATCTCCTTCCTTTTTCCCTTCGGCGTGCAGGGAATCGAAGGAGATCCCGGCGATGGACGGTGCCGATGCCGAGAGGGAGAAGTGGAGCTCGGAAATCGCCTCCGGGTGCACCGGCTTCCCTTCGAACAGATCGGCGGCCTTCAGTGCCCCTTCGGCATGCGCATCCCAGCTCCCACCTGAGGCGGTCTCCCCCTTTCCGATCGCTTCGAGCACTACCCCCGTCGGGACATCTTCGGCTCTCACAGTGAACGATACCGGCCACCCCCGCTCCCGACTGACAACTGCCGAAACCTTTACACGGGGCGAGGTGGATACCAGGGAGAACTCGCCGGAGGATATGCCGAGGGAACCCTCCGCCACCACCCCTTCGATGGCCAGCCCCGCGGCAGTCAACCGGGGAACGGAAGCCGAGAACTTCCCGATCTCCCACCCTTCCGGTCCTGTTCTTGCCTCCACGTGCAGGTTGGCGTGGCCCCCGATACGGGCACCGTATTCTCGGTTCGCGAGGGAGATCGCCGTAGCGAGGTCGATGTCGTCCATCGTCCCGGTGAATGCGGCCTTCCCATCCTCCCCCTCCCCCGCAAGCACGAATTCCCCATCCCCGAATTGTCCGCCCGCGTGGAACCCCCAGCGTGAACCGGAAGGGGTTTCTCGCCAGTTTCCCGAAACGGACACTTCTCGTGCGCTGATTCCCGGAAACCCGACCTCGGGGGAGGACATCGTCCCGGAGACCGAGACCCCCCCCCCGGCGATCGAGAGCTGCAGGTCTGCGGTCCCCGTGCCCGACATCCCGGACGCCTGCCTCCTGAGCTGGGCCGGATCCTTACCCAGGGAAGAGAGCACGGCGGCACCCCATTCCCCGGCAAGGGAGAAATCGATGTCGCGAGCACCAATTGTCGATTCGAGACGCAAAGGGTTTTGCGAGACAGGTCCAGAGATCGTGCCGACAGCGGTCACTTTCCCCACGTCGGCAGGAATATCCGCGACGAAATGTACCACGTCCACCGGATATCCCTCCAGTTTCACGGTGAGGGGCACGGGGGGAAGCGCTCTCGCGGCAAGTCGTTTGGCTTTTACTTCCGCTGTCAAATGGGGATTTCCCAAGGTTCCCGACAGCGTCCACTCGCCGGAGAGACTCCTCCAGGAAACGGGGTAGACCCAGCCGTACTCCGCCGCTTTCCCCTGAGGAGCCAGGAATGTCCCGGTGAACGAAAGCCGATTCTCCCGATGAACATACGTTCCCCGGCCGCCGGCTTCTGCCCTCCCCGCCGTCACGCGGAAATCCCGTATCTCCACATCCTTGCCGGGAAGAAATTCGCCGGTCGCTGCGGCCGTAACGGGCAGCGCCACCTTCGCCGCCGGAACTCCTTTCCTTTCCGGCCGTTCGAACCCTCCCGGGTTTTTGAGAGAAACGGTCCCCTGAACCTTGTCCCTCCCGCCCGCGACCGACAGGACCAGATCCCCCCTACCGGCAGGACGCCACGATAATCCCCCGAATTCCCACGGCGCTTTCCCGAACGCCGCATGCGCAATCGATAAACGGGCATCTCCCTTCCCCGTCGTGAAATCATACTTGCCTGACCCGGAGACGACACCGCCCCACACTTTTCCCCGGAGCGATTCTAACCGGAGCGTTTTTCCGGAGAAACCGAGCGAGACATCTGCGTCGGCCGGCGTGTTCCCCGTGAAAACGAGATTGCGCGTCAGGATCTTGACCGATCCCTCCGGGCTCTCGGGGCTTCCCTGGAACCGGGCGGAAAACGCAAGCTTGCCTTCCGTCGCCACGCGTCGGAGCCAGTCTCCCCCCGGCGCGCCGGACGCCGTCCAACCCCCGATATCCGCCTCTCCGGAACCCTTCACGTCGGCCACCCGCCGTCCCCCATCCCACTCCCCGGAAAGAGCAATTTTCACGGAAGGCCCCGAAGCGCGAAACTTGCGTACCCGGACGGAACCTCCCTTCAGAAAGACATCGGCTTCCGCCGAGTCAAAGGGAATGATCCCGCTTCCCGCTTTCGGGAGAGCGATCAGACCGGAAGCCTGCTCGGCTTTAACCGTGACACGGGTCCCCAAAAACCGGACGGGACGGATGCGCAATTCCGGGATCTTTGCCTCCCACTCCGCAAGGGGTCCCAGGGAGCGGATACGGACGTAGCCGTCGATGAGAAGAATCTCGGGGACCTCCTCCTTCTCTTCGCCCTTTCCAGAAGCACGAAGTTTATCCAGGAGGGGCCGGTTCGCCTCTCCGGCATGAACGGAAAACGTTCGCACGAGAACGCGGGAGACCGGCATTGCACCCGACAGAATCCTCCTCAGGGAAAGATACACGTCGACATGCCTGGCGTGGGCGAGGGGAATTCCGGCGATGTCGTCTTGGATATCCAGGTCCTCGAGGGATACGCGGAGATGCAGCGGATGCAACCGAAACTCCCGGTAGGAAACCCGCAGACCCATTGCGCGGGCTTCCTCCCGGATCGTATCCTCCGCCTTTGCCAACAGGGGGGGAATTTCCTGGACCAACCGCCGGATTCCGAAGGCAAGAAGTACGACGAGGAAGAACCCCAGACCGATCCTCCACGCCCATCGCCTCGCCATAAGTGTAAATTATAAAGGAATTGGCGTAAAAACCGAAGAGCCCCTCGCAAGGAAGGGCTCTTCGCTATCGGAAAAACTCCGATGACAGGATGGAGCGGGCGACCGGATTCGAACCGGCGACGTCAAGCTTGGGAAGCTTGCATTCTACCCCTGAATTACGCCCGCATTTCCCCGTTTTTCTACCATGGACCGATCCCGCGTTGCAACAGTTTGCTCATTCCCCGAACTTCCGGACACGTTCCCGGAGGTCCCGGTAGTCCGGAAAAGATTCGTATAAGGAAAGAAAGATTTCCCTTGCCTCCTCTCCCTTCCCGCTTTGGGTGAAAAGAACCGCCATCAGGTAGCGTACATCCCGCGTTTCGGCAGGGCTGACGCTTTCCGCCGCAAGCACCTCCTTGAGCGTTTCGGTTGCCGCCTCGAGCTCCCCTTTCTCGGCCAACGTCTCGGCAAGCAGGCAAGACGCCCCCAGGAACAGCTTCGACTCCAATCGGGAGACCCGGAATTCCTCCGCGGCCTCGTCCAAAAGACCCATCTCCTTGTATGCAATTCCGAGGTTGTACCGCGCCTCCGGATCCGACTCACCGATCTCTTCTTTCACTTTCGCCTGGAGCTTCTCCACGGAGCTCTGCAGTATCTTCTCATCCTCGCTCCCCTCCCGTGGGGGTGCTTTCTTCTCTTCGGCGGGAGCGGGGAGCTCGGGCTCCGAGAGCCTGCGCAAGGCCTCCTCGAAGGACATCGCTCCCGCGAAATCCTCCGTCTGCCCTTTCTCCACGGCCGATACTACCTCGTCCGCCGCCGACCCACGTCTCGAATCCCCCGCATTACCCAGGAATTCCACCGCCTTTTGCAGGTACGGAAGGCCCTCCTCCGGCTTTCCCGCGGCGATCCAAAGAAAGCCACAGGGCTCGAAAAGCTCGGGATTTTCCATCGCGAGGGAGGTAAGAACATTCATCCGGACGGCAAACTCCTTCTCCATCCGGGAGGAGACGACGACGGAGACCACTTTCGCCATCTCGCTTACGGCCTCAAACAGCTTCCTCTGATACAGGTAAACGTCCGCGACGAGGAGGGACGGTAGCGCGTTGCCCGGCAGGTTTTCCGAGACGCCCTGGTAGAATTCGATCCTCTGGTCGTCGGAGGCGAACCGTATCCCTCCGGAGGCCACCTTCTGCAGTTCGCTCAACGCGTCTCCCGTGTGTCCGTGCTGGGCAAGCAGACGGATGAGCCAGCGCTGGAATTCGATGTTGGCCGGGTCGTTCTTGAGCATCTGCCGGAGGACGGCGATGGCCTTGGTCGTGAAGCCGCTCTTTTCGTAAAGGATGGCCGCACGTGCGAGCTGGTCGGTTCCCTCCACGATCTCCCCCTGCCGCAGCAGGAAAAGACCCAGCTTCTGCCTCGCCTGGGGATCCTGCGGGGAATCCTGGATCCTCCGCGACAGGGAGGAACGATCGTCTCCCTCTTTCGAGGAGAACTTCTTCCAGAACGAATCGAACAGGCCCAACCGGTCACCCCTCCCTGCGAGGCCGCCGGTCACGCCCGGCAAACCCACCGTCCATTATGCCCTCTTTTCCACAAACTTGGTCCACAAACGACCCTCGGTGAAATCCGAGTCCATCATCATCTTCTTGTGAAAATCGATCGACGTTTTCACCCCATCGATCCGGATCTCCTCGAGAGCCCGCCGCATCCGCATGATCGCCTCGTTACGGTCCTCCCCGTGCACCACCAGCTTTCCCAGCAGGGAGTCATACGTCGAGGGGACCGTGTAACCGGGGTAGATCCCTGTGTCGATACGGACTCCGAATCCCCCGGGGAACATGCACGATGTTATCTGTCCCGGGGACGGGGTGAACGTTTCGGGATCCTCCGCGTTGATGCGGCACTCAATGCTGTGACCCCGGAACTGGACCCCCTTCTGGTCGATCCGGAGTTTCTTGCCGTCGGCGATCCGGATCTGCTCCCGCACGATGTCCATACCCGTGATCATCTCCGTGACGGGGTGCTCCACCTGGATCCGTGTGTTCATCTCCAGGAAATAGAACTCCCCTTCGGAGATGTAGAGGAACTCGACCGTCCCCACATTGTTGTACCGCACCGCGGTTGCCGCGTCGACCGCCGCTTTGTGGATCCGGTTCCGGATCCGGGCGGGGATGAACGGCGCGGGGGCCTCCTCGATCAGTTTCTGGTGACGTCTCTGAACCGAACAGTCCCGGTCCCCCAGATGGATGACATTGCCGAACTTGTCACCTATAATCTGGACCTCGACGTGCCTCGCGTGCTCGAAATACTTCTCGATGTAGACGTCCGGAACACCGAAGGCGGAAAGAGCCTCCGACTGAGCGGTAAGAAAGGCGTTGATGAAGGAGGCGGGAGAATGAACGATTTTCATACCCCTTCCGCCTCCTCCAGCAGCCGCCTTGATGATTACGGGGAAACCGATCTCCTTCGATATCCGAAGCCCCTCCTCTTCTTCCGTAATCGATCCGTCGCTCCCCGGGACGGTCGGCACCTTGACCTTGCGCACCGCGTTGCGTGCCTCGACCTTGTTTCCCATCAGCCGGATCGACTCCGATGACGGACCGATAAACTTTACCCCGTAATTCTCGCAGATTTCGGCGAAGGCCGGATTCTCCGCGAGGAATCCGTACCCGGGGTGGACCGAGTCCGAGTCCGTGATCTCGATCGCACTCAAGATGGAAGGAACATTGAGGTAGCTCTCCGCGCTCGGCGGGGGCCCCACACAAACGGACTGGTCCGCTGTCTTGACGTGCATTGCGTCCTTGTCAATGGAGGAATAGATGGCGACGGTTCGAATCCCCATCTCGCGGCAGGTGCGGATGATACGGACGGCTATTTCTCCCCGGTTGGCGACCAGCACCTTGTGAATCATGCCGTCTTCTACTCCGCAGAGATGTGGAAAAGCGGCTGGCCGTAGGCCACCGGTTGCGCGTTTTCCACGAGAATCGCCACCACGACGCCTCCCGTGTCGGATTCGATCTGGTTCATGATCTTCATCGCCTCGACGATGCACAGGACCTGGCCCTTGGTGACGCGGCTTCCCACCTCGACGAACGGGGCCGCGTCGGGTGCCGGCGCCCGGTAGAACGTCCCCACGATCGGGGAGACGATCTCCTTGCCAACCGTCTTCGGAGGATCTTTCGGAGGGGCGGGAGCGGGAGCCTCCGCCGGGGGAGCGGCCGGGGGAAGGGGGAGGGGCTGCGCGGCGGCAACCGGGCGCATCTCGCCCGCCGGTCCCCGCCGGACCTTCAGGACGTCCTCCCCGCGGACCACCTCCAGTTCGGTCACGTCGGTTCCCTTGAGAAGTTCGATGATCTCCCGTATCTCTTTCAGATTCATATCGCTCCCCTTACGCGCGCTCTATGTAGGTACCCGTGCGTGTGTCCACCTTGATCCTGTCCCCGACATCGAGGAAGAGGGGAACCTGTACTACGGCCCCCGATTCCAGGGTGGCGGGTTTGGTCGCCCCGCTTACGGTATCGCCCTTGAGCCCCGGTTCGGTCTCGACAATCTGCAGTTCGATGAAGATGGGAAGGTCGATGCCGATCGGCTCCCCACGGTAGAACAGGATCTTGACCGGGAGGTTCTCGATCATGTAGTTTGCGGCGTCCCCCATGTGCTCCCGGTCCAGATAGATCTGCTCGTAGGTCTTGGTATCCATAAAGTGGTAGGCGTTCTCCAACATGTACATGAACTGCATCCCGCGCTCGTCGAGGTCCGGCTTGTTGACCTTGTCCCCGCTTCGGAATGTATTCTCCAGAACGGCCCCGGTTTTCAGGTTCTTGAGCTTCGTCCTGACGAAGGCCCCGCCCTTACCGGGTTTCACATGCTGGAAGTACACGATCACATACGGTTCGCTACCGAACTCGATTTTCAGCCCGTTTCGAAAGTCCGACGTGGAATACATTCGCCTTTCCCCTTCAGAGAAGCGATGAAGCCTGCTTGGGAAGGTAGGTCACCCTTTCTCCCCGCCTCCCCGTCACCCGGATCATGTCTTCGATCCGGATTCCTCCAAACCCGGGAATATACACTCCGGGCTCAACGGTCACTACCATTCCCTCGACAAGACGGTCCTTCGACCGCGGAGACAGGGAAGGTCGCTCGTGGATGTCCAACCCCACTCCATGGCCGGTGGAATGAACAAAATACTTCAAATATCCCGACCGGTCCAGCGATTCCCGCACCAGGGAATCCACGTCTCTGCATGGAACCCCCGGCCGGATACCCCGAATCCCCCGTTCCTGCGCGCGCCTGACGGCGTCGAACACCCTGCCAAGTGAAGGCGAGGGGCGAGCGGGGAGAACGGAGACGGTCTCGTCGGAGCAATACCCGCGACGGCGGGCCCCGAAATCGATCACGATTGCCTCATCCCGTCCGATCGACGCGCCCGTGGGTTCGGCGTGGGGAAGAGCGGAACGCGGGCCCGACGCGACGATCGCCCGGAAGGACGGTTCCTCGGCCCCCAGCACCTTCATCCCCCTCTCTAGGTCCGCCGCCACCTCCTTCTCGGTCCGGCCCCGAATCCCCGCCGAGAGGATCTCGAGAAGGGCGCCCGAGGCAACTGCCGCCGCGCCCTCCATGGCAAGGATCTCGGCCTTCTCCTTCCGCATCCGAAGCGATTCCACCGGATCACGCAACGCAACCCATTGGGAATCGTTCCCTTTTGTAAGGTAGCGATAGAGCTCCACGGGGAGATGGCGGGATTCAAACCCCACCCTCGCACGCCCCCTGCGGCCGGAGCGCCGTGTCGACGTTCGGATCCTGCGCGACACCACGGACCACTTCCTGTCGGAAATTACGATCTCCGCCCCGCGCACCTCCTGCCGGGATTGCTCCGCATACCTGCCGTCGGTCACGAAGATCACGCCCTCCTGGGATACCAGGAGGGCGGCATCGCTTCCGCGGAACCCCGTGAGATACCGGATATTGCTCATCCGAAGGCAGAGAAACTGGTGGATCCTCTGCCTCGCGAGAACGCCCAGGAGCCTCCGGATACGCGTATCGGTCCCCGAATCCCGGGAGTTACGGCGAGGCAATTCCACCTTCCCCGCGGAGATGGTCGAGGAGGGCACGCAGGGCGAGAACGTATCCGAAACCGCCGAATCCCGCGATCCGGCCGACCACCACGTCCTCGATCAGGGATTGATTCCGAAAGGATTCCCGGCGTGCCAGGTTGCTCAGATGGACCTCCACGGCGGGAAGCCCGGCGTAGAGCAGGGCGTCGCGGATCGCGACGCTGGAGTGGGTGTATCCTCCGGGATTGATCACCAGCCCGTCGGCGTTTCCCCTTGCTTCCTGGAGGCGTGTCACGATCTCCCCCTCGTGGTTGGACTGAAAGAATTCCACGGACGCTCCCTCCTGCCGGGCGGCTTCGGTCACCCTGCGCCGGATTTCGGCCAGCGTCTTTGTTCCGTATATCCCCGGCTCCCGCTTGCCGACGACGTTGAGGTTCGGTCCGTCGAGGACCAGGATCCGGTACGCCGCCCGAAGGGCCGGTCGCCTCCCTTCCTTCGGGGTTGCGTCCGGACCGCCCGTCTGCCGTTTTCGGGAAACAGTACCCATCACAGCATCTCTCTGGCCCGCGAGGCGCCCTGCCGGAGGAGGAACCGGCATTTTCCGGGTACCGCCCCCGGGGACGCGACGATCAGAAGGTAATAGTCGGCGGTCACCTTCTGGAAAAATACCTGTCCGTCCTCTCCGGCAATAAACACCTCGGAGGCGCCCCCGAGTCCGTGCTCCCCGGCTACTCTAACGCTCTCCTTGAAAAACTGGACCATCTCCGCGCAGAGGGCCGAGAGGTCAAGGCCGGCGGCTGCGCTCCATTCCTCGACAGCCAGCCCGTCCGATCCTGCCAGGGCCCCCCCACGTATCGAAGACTCCCTCCGATGCATCCCCTCAATGATGTCCCGGAACGTCATAACCGAACTCCTTTGTCATCTTCCTGAGAAATGCGGCCAGGGCGGAAACCAGTTTTTTTTCCCGGTCGACCGCCCGTTTGCCCAGACGCGCTTCCCGCCATGCCAGCGCCCGGGAGTCGTTGGGATGACGACGCAGGATCTCGTCGATAATCCGTATCGACTCATCCTGCCGCCCCTGGTCCCAGTAAATGCTGGCCATCGTGACCGTCCTAATGAGCGTCCCCGCCTCTGCTGAAGATGTCTCTGTCGGGCTGTCAGTCGCCTCCGCGCGTAGATCACCGGCGTCGCCTCTTTCCTCGTCGGAACCGGACAACCGGTCGGCGGGTCGAAGCTCGAACGCCCCCTCTTCCAGGATGACGATTTCCTCCAGGAGAGGGGAGGTGCTTTCCCCGATTTCCGGAAGAGCCTCTTTCACCTCACGCTCGATCTGCCGTGCCACGCGCTGCGCGCGGGCAGATGAGGGGTCCTGGGCCAATGCCTCCTTGATCGTCTCCCACGCTCCGGAGAGATTTCCTGCGTGGCCGTACGCTTCCGCGAGCTCGACCATCGCGTCCACGTCCCGTGGATTGACTACCACCCGTCGTTCCAGCTCCGATATCGCGGGCACGGCTTCGTCCGTGCCTGCCGGCGCCTCACGGGGGGCCTCTTCTTCCGGGGTACGCGTCTTTTCGTTCCCGGCTTCCCATGCCCTTTCCCCCGCAATCACCCGGAGCTCCTCCCGGATGGAAGGCAATTCCTCCCGGAGAAGGGAAACGGGTATGCGCTTCAGGGCGCAGGAACCGGACCCGGTCAATAGCGGCATGTCGATGTCCGACACCATCCTCTTCTTGTCCATCCCGATCGCTGCGGCGATTGCCGTGACGGGAACCGAGGGATCGTCAAGCGCGAAACCCATCTCGAGGAGCAGGTCGATCAATCTCCGTTCCAGCCCCGGGGATGTCGCCCCCTGCCTGCGGGAGAAAACCGCCTCCCACGCCAGCCCCATCGCAACCGCCTCCCCGTGGAGGAGCCGCCGGTACCCGGAGGCCTGCTCCAGCGCGTGCCCGATCGTGTGCCCCAGGTTCAGGATACGGCGTACGGATGCTTCCCTCTCATCACTCTCGACCACCGAGGCCTTGAACGCCACGGCGCCGCGGATGACCGAAATCCAGGAGTCGCCAGACATTTCCTTCCAGCTTTCCGCGCAGGCGGTGATGGATTCCAGGAGAGAGGGGGCACCGGCGAAGGCGCATTTCACGACTTCCGCCATCCCCGCCCGTAGGTTCCTTTCGTCCAGCGTGAGGAGGAAGGCCGGGTCGATGAATACCGCCCGGGGCTGGTGAAACGCCCCGACTAGGTTTTTCCCTTCGGCGAGGTTGAATCCCGTCTTCCCGCCGACACTGCTGTCGACCTGCGAAAGAAGAGTGGTGGGAATTTGCACATAGGGAATTCCCCGAAGGAAAGTGGCGGCGGCGAAACCGGCAAGATCTCCCACAACCCCGCCGCCGAATGCCACGACGAGAGAGTCCCTCCCCGCCCCCTTGCGGGCGAGAAAGGAATAGATCTCCTGCACCGCGTCCCAGCGCTTTCTCTCTTCGCCGGGAGGAAGGGAGAGAACATCGTGAGGAACCCCCGAGAGCCACTTCCCGAGGTCGTCCCCGTAGATGGAGTGTACGGTCCGGTCCGTCACGACGAAAACGGGAGTACCCCGGAAGAACCGCGTCACCCACTCCTGAAAGAGGGGGTACACCCCCGTACCGAAAAAGATGTCGTAAGAACGGTCCCCCAACGACACCGTGATGATTTCGTCGTTCACCCCCTTCTCCTTTCCTTGCGGCCGGTCCTCCCCGCCGGGGCACCCTGTACTTTTCGGGAAAGGAGCAGGAAAACCTCTTCGGCTACCCGTGCCGGCGTCTGATTTTCCGTGCTCACCCGGAAATCCGCCTGAAGGTAAGTCGGCCGGCGGCTTTCCATCAGCTCCGTGACCGCCTTCTCCCGATCCTCCCCGGAAAGCAGGGGCCGCGACGTGTCCCTGCCCAGGCGCGCAAGCGCGGTGGCGGGAGATATATCGAGAAACACGACCGGCGCATACGCCTTCAGCCGTTTCCGGTTATCGTCATCCAGAAACGATCCTCCGCCGGTTGCGATGACCCTGCCCGGTACCGAGACGGCGTCCCGGATCGCCATGCTCTCCCTCTTTCGGAATGCCTGCTCTCCGTCGGTGGCGAAGATTTCCGCTACCGTCTTCCCTACGTCGGCCTCGATCCGTTCGTCCAAGTCGAGGAACTCCGCTCGGAGACGTCGGGCGAGCACCTTGCCCACCGAACTCTTCCCGGCGCCCATGAACCCCACAAGCACGGCCCCTCGCGAGGTTCCCCGGCTCCTCATCGGCATCCGATTCGGCGCAGGTATCCTGAGTAATTATAGTGAATCTCGTGCATCGAGTCCCCCCCGAATTTCTCCAGGAAGGCGGACGCAAGGACGATGGCCACCATGGCTTCTGCGACTACCGAGCATGCAGGCACCGCGCAGACATCGCTTCGCTCGCGATGTGCATCGGCCCGTTTCCAGCCGCGGATGTTCACGGTGCGCAGGGGGTTTCCCTGGGTGGGGATCGGCTTCATCGCCGCTCGTACGACCAGCGGCTCTCCGTTGCTCATCCCCCCCTCCACCCCGCCTGCCCGGTTCGTTTTCCTGTGAACCGGCAGGAACAGCTTGCCGAGAAGACGGTTTCCCTTGCCCTTCCCCGGGAAGATTTCATCGTGCACGTCATTTCCGGAAAGCGACGCCAGGGGGAAGCCCCCCCCCATCTCGACGCCCTTGATGGCAGGGATGCTCATCAGAGCCTGTGCCAGTCGCCCGTCGAGCCTTCGGTCCCAGGAGACATACGATCCGAGGCCCGGGGGAACCCCGCGGGCGATGACTTCCACCGTCCCTCCCACTGTGCTCCCCGTCCTCTTCGCGCGGTCGATTACCGCGATGGCTCTTCTGGCGGCCTCCGGATCGGCCATTCGCAGGTCGCTCTTCTCCGATGTTACGGCCAGTTCCCAGCTTCCCCGGGTCTCCCGGGAAACGCAAACCTTACCGATCGAGACGACGTGTCCCACGATCTCCACACCCACTTCCCGCAATACCATTCGTGCCAGGGACCCCGCCGCGACACGGGCTGCCGTTTCCCTTGCGCTTGCCCTCTCCAGGACGTTCCGAACGTCCCGGTGGCCGTATTTGAGAACCCCCGGGAGATCGGCGTGTCCGGGGCGAGCCGTCGTCAGGGCGGGGATCCGTCTTCCCTCCCCCTCCTGTGCCATTTTCTCCCGCCAGTTCTCCCAGTCCCGGTTGCGCAGGAGCATGGCGACGGGCCCTCCGAGCGTCCTGCCGAAACGAACTCCGGAAAGTACCTCTACCTCGTCCCTTTCGATCTGCATGCGATCACCGCGGCCGTACCCGACCTGCCTGCGGGCAAGCTCCCGGTTGACCGCGCTCCGGTCGAAACCCATTCCGGCGGGCAACCCCTCGACGACGGTGACCAATGCCGGCCCGTGTGTCTCCCCGGCCGTGCGGAAAGTGAACAATTCCTCACGCCTCCTTCAAGAAAAAAAACGGAGCACCAGGCCCTTTCGAGCAGGTGCTCCGGAAAAAGCGAACCCCGTTCGGAATCAGTAGATCCTGGCCTGTGCTGACTCCGTCTTCAGAATTTTCGGTGTTATGAATATCAGCAATTCCTGGTTTTGCGACTGGGTCGCGTCATACTTGAATAAATACCCCAAAATGGGGATTTTGGAAAACCACGGAACCGCCGACTGGTCCTTTTTCCGTGAAACCTGGAGAATTCCCCCGATCACCGCGGTTTCACCGTCCCTCACCAGGACTTCCGTAGTGGCCTTCTTCTTGTTGATGGCCGGCTGTCCGTTCGCCCCCGTCGCCCCCTGGGAATCGTTTTTTGCTTCGAGCTTCATGATGATGCTTCCCTCAGGCGTAATGTGGGGCGTAACCTTGAGACTCAATGTCGCGTCCACGAACTGGGTGTTCGTGCCGGAGGCGGATACGGTCGAGTACGGGATCTGGGTCCCCTGCTCGATCATGGCTTCCTTGTTGTCGATCGTGACCACCTTGGGCGAGGAAACCACCTTCCCCTTTCCGGAGGCCTCGAGCGCCGACAGGGACAGGTCGAGACGGAGATTATCCCTCAGGATTCCGAAAGTGAGCCCGCCGCCGGCGCCCAGGCCTACGGACGCCGGGAGGTTCACCGCGTAGTTGGGAGCTGTCGCGGAAGAGAAGGGAATCGTATTGGCGAGGGCCTGATTCGGAACGAACGCCCCGCTGGTGTCCTGGATTCCCGTTATCCCCACCGTTGTGTTTGCATCGTTCTTGTACGACCCGCCCCACTGCACGCCGATTTCCCTCGTGAAGTTTGTGTCGACCTCGACGATCCGCGCCTCGATGAGCACCTGGGGGATCGCGGTGTCAAGTTTCGCGACCAGGGCTTTCACGTCTTCCACGTTCTTCCGGAGGTCCCGGATGATGATCGTATTGGTGCGGTCGTCGATTGTGACCTTCCCGCCCTCGGAGAGAAGATCCGTGATCTTGTCCTTCAGGTCGGATGCCTTGCTGTAGTTGACGGGAATCGTCTCGATCACGCCCTCCAAAGTTGCCTGGAGCTTCTCCACCTCCTTCTTGGCATCGAGGCGGGCCTTGTCTTCGGCCCGAAGCGACGCCAGGGGCGCGATGCGGAGAATGTTTCCCTCCTGGGTGGCGCCGAGCCCCTTGGATTTCAGGACGATGTCCAGGGCCTGGTCCCAGGGAACGTTGATGAGACGCACGGAGACCCGTCCTTTCACCTCGTCCGTCGTGATGATGTTGAGATTGCTGACCTCGGCGATGATCCGGAAGACGTTTGCCAGATCCGCATCCTTGAAGTCCAGGGAGATCCGCTGCCCAACGTACTTCTTTCGGGATTCGACCTCATGGGTGACGAATCCGTACTTGGTTGTCCCCCGGGTGGGCCCCGCGTCCGGGCCCGCGAAATCAGGCGGAGAGGACGCTGTCCTTTCCTTGAGCTCCGCCACCACGGTTCCCTTTCGGCCTGCGTCCGTCTTCGGGAAGGACAGGACTACTGCGTCGTCCTTCTCCTCGACGGTGTAGGTGGAGCCGGGGGCGTAGGAGACCGCCACCTCGACTCCCGTCTTGCCTGCGGACGGTCTCACCCTCTGGACGGGAATGTCGAACCTGGTGGCATCCATCTCACGCAGCAACCCCCTGTCCGCAGAGGAACCGGGGAAAACGAGCGTCACGTTGTTCTTCCCCTCGATCACCTTGTGGGAGAGGGTTCCGGAGGTAGTGACGACGATGTTCGATGCCTCGGGAAGATCCTCGAGGTCGATGCCTACGACGGCCTTCCCCTTCTTGGCTTCCTTCTCTGCCATCGGGCGGTCGAGGCTGGTCACCTTCTCCTCCTGGCCGCCGCCGACCGACAGGACAAGCCGGTTCCCTTCGGTGGTGACAAGGAACGGGAGCGGTACATCCTCGGGGGTTTCCACCACCATCCGCAGCTTGTCCCCCTGTTGCGAAAGCTTGACCGCCTTTACCTGGGGCGTCTCCGCCGGGATTTCCGAAGCCGCCGGACCTTGCGCGACTCCCAAAATGTCGACCACGATCCGGAACGGGTCGTTGAGCTTGAACGAGTTGTAGTTCGCTATCTCCCCGGACGCCGTCGCCTCGATGTTGGTGTAATGGGGCGTCTTCGAGACGACGACCTCCTCGACCCTTACTCCGGCTGCCGGCGGAACATCCGCGGCAGCCAGGACAAGTGCCGGGACACCGGCCATCGCGGAGATAAGCACAGTGGCAGCCAGCCAGATCTGGTGCCGCCGGGGGTATCGGCCCATCGGCCGTAACCGGTTCCTCATCATTTTCCTCCTACGGTCTCAAGCTTCAGAGAGCTATCGCGCTTGACCTTCGATCCGGCGTAATCCCGGAATTCTTCCCGGACGACGATCTCCTTGTCCGTAATCCGGGTGACAACCCCCCCGCTCCGGCCCATTTTTGTCCCGACCGCAACGGTGTACCCCTTCCCTTCTTTATCCTCGACGAGTGCCCTCGTTACCTTGGGACCCCAGATGACGCCGACAAATCGAAATTCCCCCAGTTCGTACCTCTGCAGGGGGGGAAGGGAGCCGACGACGGGGCGTGAGTCTTTTCTCTCTGTCTTGAGGAATGGAACGAAGGGATCCCGTTTCCCGGCCGGATTGTACACCACGACGGGAGGAAGTTTCGCTTCGACGACCGCGACGGGATGCGCGGCCTCCGCGGCCTTGGCCTCCTCTTTCGGTATTGTCTTTTTCACCACCGGAGCGGGAGAAGGCTTCTCTTCCTTGGCGCATCCTCCGCCCACGAGCGCGAAAAGAAACGCCGCCGCCAGAACGACCCGAAGGGGGCGATGACTGATCTGCGTCATTTCGCGCTCCCTTTCCCGCCTTGGCCGCCTGCCGCCTGCTCCAGGAAACGGAACGTCGTGGCCGTGCAGCTCACGTTCACCTGCCTCCCTTCTTCCCCCATCCCTTTGGGGTTGGAAAAGACGATGTCGGACAGGTTCACGATGCGAGGAAGATGGCTGACCTTGTCGGCAAAAAGGGCAAACCCGTGATATTCGCCGGTGACGGATATGGTGACGGGGATCTCCGCGTAGAATCCCTTTCTGATTTCCCCGCGGGGGGCGAACTTCAGGAAGTCGAGCCCGGACTCCCTGCCCAGATCCGACACGTTCTTCAGGAGGCTGGGAATCTCCGCAGAGTTGGGAAGCTGGTCGAGGAGAAGCCCCAACTGGTCCTCGAGACGCCGGACCTCGGCCTGGAAGGAGGGAAGATTCTTCGCAATCACCTCCTGCTCCTTGATCTTGCTCTCGAGTTCCGCCAGTTTCGTCTGGAGAGTGACGATCTTCTGGGAGGCCTCCTTGTAGTACAGGTAGTAGTACCCCACACCGACCAGAAGGCAAATCAGGACCGTGAGAAAGATCTTCTGTTTCGGGGGAATCTTCGAGAGATCCCCTAGTTTGAGAGCCATCCCGGTTCCTTTCCCTGCGCCTTTTGATTCATTAATTCTGTACCGCCTTGAAAGTCAGACCGAATTTCACGAGTTTCACGTTCGCCACCGTCGTCTGTTCCGCCGACCCGAGCACAACATCGAGGAACCTCCCGCTCTGGCCCAGGGCCGTCATGAAATTCGCGATCGTGTAGTTGTTGAGCGCGATCCCGCTGAGTTCGACCCGTTCCCCCTTGATGGCCAGACGGTCGATCCAGCATTTCTCGGGGATGGCGGCCGACAGCGCTTCGAAGATCTTCACCGGCCCCGTCCTTCCCTTTTGCAGGCTCGAGATCACGTCCACCTTCTGCTGCAGTTCGGCCTTCCGGGCCTTGAAGGCCTCCACCTCTCCGATCTGCTTCTGCAGGCGGGCGACCTCGACGTTGGCCTGGCGGATACCGGTGTTTAGACTCTCGATTTTCCCGACGACCGAGCGATGGAACAGAAGGACCCCCACGATTACAACAAGAATGAGCAGGAGGTAGAGCGCGTCGACGTTGAACTCTTTTCTCTTTTTCCGCTTTCCCCGGATCAGATTTATCCGGATCATCGGCGATCCTCCTGGTTCCGCAGCGCCAGCCCGATGGAAACCGTGGCAGCCGTGTTGAAGCCCGCCGCCAGCGACCGGTCGACCGAGCCTTCCTCCAGCATGAGACCCTCGAACGGGTCAAACAGCTCCACGTCCACTCCGATCTTCTCGGTGAGCATCTCCTTGAGAAAAGCGGATTTCGCCGCGCCACCGGTGAGGTATACCTTGGTGACCAGACGATCAGGGTACGTCGCCGAGAAAAAGTTGTAGGACCGCTGGACTTCCGTAGAGAGGATGTTCGAAACCGTCCTCATGATCTCCGCGATCTTCTCCGCCCGTTCCCCCGCATCCTTTTTCCCGACCTTGAGCTCCTCGGCGGTATCGAAGCTCACTGCCAGCTGCTTCTGGATTTCCGACGTGTACATGCCGCCGCCCATCGGAACGTCGCGGGTAAACAGCGGGGCCCCCGAATGAAGTATGTTGATGTTCATGAAGGAGGCTCCCACGTTGACCACCATCGGAACCTGCTCGTCGGACACCGGGTGGCAGAGCTCGAAGGCATTCCCCGCGGCGATGGAATCGATGTCGACGATGGTGGGGGTAAGGCCGGCGTCCTTGATCACCGATACGTAGTCGTTGACGAGATCGGTCTTCACGGCGACGAGGAGGACATCCATCTTGGACGGGTCCTCCTTCAGGGGCCCGATCACCTGGAAATCGATCTTGACGTCCTTGATGTCGAAGGGGATGTACTGCTCCACCTCCCACTGGATCGACTCCTCCAGCTCCTCGGGGGTGGTCGTGGGCAGAACCACTTTCTTGATGATCACGGAATGGCCGGACAGCGAGGTGGCGATCTCCTTCTCTTTCACCTTGAGCTCGCGCAGCGCTGTCTTGATCCCCTCGATCACCGAGACGTGGTCCATGATGGCCCCGTCCACGATCGCGTCCGGCGGCAGGGGGTACACCCCGAATTTCTTCACGCGGAACTCCACTCCCACCGGCTTGACATGAGCGAGCTTGATGGCGCTCGACCCGATGTCCAACCCGATCAACTCCTTCGATCCCAATAGCGCCATGGCTCCACCCGCCCCGTCAGTCTTTCTTGCTAAACACCTTGTCCCTGTCCGACAACTGCAGTCCGAGAGACAGGATGATCTTCCTCTTGGTATCCATCCGGCACGTCATCCCTTTCTCCACCCGGTCGATGGTCAGCACCGATAACCCGGCGCGCCGTGCCAGCTCCGCTTTGCTCATCAGGAGCCCTTCCCTGATCTTTCGTACGTTGTTCGTCTCGACTTTAACCCTGATTTTTTCCGTCTTCATCCCTCTACCCGCCGGACCCGCGTCCCGGCCATAAAATATGGACTCCACATACTATCGCTAGACAAATGGTACATTTCCCACAATTAATGTCAAGGTATTTTTAAGTGAATGATAAATTAATATAATTATACTAAATTACCATCAATTGATTCCATACTCTTTCGCCTTGTACAGGAGGGCGGGATGGCTGATCCCAAGCAATTCCGCCGCTTTTGGCCGGCTTCCCCCGGTCCGCTCCAGGGCAAGCCGGATCATCTGCCTCTCCATCTCTTTCACGGCGCTCTTCAGGTCCGGGCTCGCAAGCGAAACGGGGACACGGATGATCACCCTCGGGGAGCGGTCCGCCCCCTTGTCCCCCGATACCCCCCCTTCCCAGATCGAGACCAGCTGTTCCTGGCGGATCTCCCCTTCTCCCCCCAGGAGGACACATCGCTCGACCAGGTTCTCGAGCTCCCGGACGTTCCCGCGCCAATCGTGGCCCATCAAGGTCTCCATCGCATCCGGGGAGAACCGGACCTCGCCCTTCCGGAATTTCGCGCGGAAGCGCGCCAGGGAATGCTGCGCCAGGAGGGGAATGTCCTCCCTCCGTTCCCGCAGAGGAGGCACGTGAATCCGTATGACGTTCAGGCGGTAGTAGAGGTCTTCCCGGAAGCTTCCGGCCGACACCTCCTGCTCGAGGTCGCGCGCCGTCGCGGCGACGATGCGCACGTTCACCTTCCTGACCTCCGTGTCTCCGAGGCGGCGCAACTCCCCTTCCTGGAGAAACCGGAGAAGCTTCGTCTGGAGCATGAGCGGCAGCTCGCCGATCTCGTCGAGGAACAGCGTCCCCCCGTCCGCCTTCTCGATAAGCCCTGCCCGGTCCGCCTTCGCCTCGGTGAACGCCCCCTTCCGGTGCCCGAAGAGTTCGCTCTCCAGGAGGGTTTCGGGAATCGCTCCGCAGTTGATGGCGACGAAAGGTCTCTCCTTCCGCCTGCCGGCAAAGTGAAGCATCCGCGCAACCAGCTCCTTCCCGGTACCGCTCTCTCCCGTCACCAGTACCGTCGTATCGTAATCCTTGACCTTCTCCACCATGCGGACGACGTCTTCCATCGACCGGCTTGCGTAGAGCAGCTTCACTGGCCCAAAGGCCTTCTCCACCTCCTCCCGGAGAAGCTCGTTCTCCTTCCGCAGTGTTTCTCTCTCCTGCGCCTTCCGGAGCGTCAGGAGAATTTCGTCGCTCATGAACGGCTTGGAGATGTAGTCGTACGCGCCGAGCTTCATCGCCTCGACGGCCGTTTCCACGGTTCCGAAGGCGGACATCACGATGGCCGTCCCGGGAATTTTCCGGGACGTGATCTCCCGGAGAAGCTCAAGACCCCCCATTTCGGGCATCCGGATGTCGCACAGGATGTAGTCGAATCGGTTCCTCTCCAATTGCGAGAGGGCACTCTTTCCGTTCTCCGCTAGGGAGACGAGGTACCCCTCCGCCGAGAGCATTCGGTTAAGCACGTCCCGCATGCTCTCTTCGTCATCCACCACCAGGATCCTGTCAGTCATCCCCCCTCCCGTTCGCATCGCCCGGCGCCGCCTTTTCCGCCGCCTCGGGCAGAATCACGGTGAACGTCGATCCCTCGCCCTCGCCGCTCTCGACGACGATCTCTCCTCCGGCTCCCTCCACGATCGCAAGGGAGACCGACAGGCCGAGTCCGGTTCCCTTCCCCGCCTCCTTCGTCGTGAAGAACGGATCGAAAATCGACGGAAGGGCCTTTGGTCCGATGCCGCAGCCGGTGTCCGACACGGAGACCGCAAGCGCACCCCCGGGGCGACCTCCGGCTACTCCCCGCAGACGCAGCACGTCCACTTCGGGCGGGTCGGACGCCCGTCTTCTCGCCTTGCGAAGGGCCGGCGGCACCCACGGTCTCACGACGAACGTCCGCACACGCAGAGTACCCTTCCCCTCCATCGCGTCGACGGCGTTGATCATGAGGTTGAGCAGCACCTGGCGGAAGCGCTCCGCCGAGATGCCCGCACGGCCCACCCCGCCCGTCTCGACGACCACCTCGACATCCCGGAACATCTTGCGGAACGAGAGCATCTCGACGGTCTCGCGCACGACCTCTCCCACGTCCGCTTTCTCCTCCCCGCCCGGCTTCGAGGAGGCCACCGAAAGCAGCCCCCGCACGATATTCTCGATCCGTTTTGTTTCCGCCACGATCTTGTCGAGGCACTCTTCCCGCTCCGGCCGGGGAGGATCGTTCCGCCGGAGAAATTCCGCATACCCCCGGATCCCCATCAGGGGATTGCCCACCTCGTGCGCTACGCCCGCGGCCAGGCGGCCGACGGTGGCGAGCTTTTCCCAGCGGAACCCCTCCTGTTGGGCCTGCTTCGCCTTTTCCTGCGCGGAGAGAATCGCGCCCACCATCCGGTTGAAGGACGCCCCGAGCTGCCCGACATCGTTTCCCGGCGACTCGTCGGCGCGCAAACGGAGGTCCCCCGAGGCAATCTTCTCGGTTACCGCCGCGAGGCGCCGGATCGGGCGCACCACCGAGCGGTCCATGAGGAGGAACCCGAAGAGGACGAACACGACGACATCGACAATCACGATAACGGCCGTAATCCGGACGAGGTTGCGGGCCTCCGGCTCGATTCCGGGGGAAAAGAAGCGCACCCGGATACCCCGCGGGTCTTTCCCCGCCGAGTCAATCGCGTCGAGCGGGAGAGTGACGTCTACAGTCGGATGGACGGTGAAGACCGCGGAGACCTGCCTCCCTACAGGGGTCACCATGACCGAAACAGGCCCCTCGCCTTCCGGGAGAATGGTCACCTCGCGGACATACGGCGAGAGAGTCCCGACCAACCCCCGGACGAAAGGACCGGTCGCGCCCCCTTCCCGTTCTTCCTCCCGGACAACCTTCCGCACCACTTCGGCGACGGAGATAGCCGCCTCCAAGTGACGGCGTTTCATGGTGATCTCGATGACCTTGAACGAAAACACCGCAAGAAGGGAGAGGGAGGCGACCGCGATGAGCGACAGCTGGAGGACAACGCCCGCCCGGACCGATATGTCCTTTTTCAAACGGCCCGCCCCCTCAGGGACTTCGTTGACATGGAACTCACAGCGCTTAGAATAGCAAAAACGGAAGTGGGAGGCGAATGTGACCCACCCGAGCGACCGACGCAAAACCCGTCTGGCGGACAGGCGGTTTCAGTTCGGGCTGGCATGGCGCATGCTCCTCGTCTTCCTCCTGTTCTTCGTCGCCGGGATCCTGCTGGTGTTCGCCCCCTCCGTTATCGGGCTCCTGACGGGCGCAGACCTGGCGGAGCTTAAGCCCGCCGCCGAGGAACTTCTCATTCTCCACCAGAGAATCTGGCCTGCCGTGCTGTTCATTCTGGTCGGCGTGTTCCTCTATACCCTCATCTTCAGCCACCGCATCGCGGGCCCCATCTACCGGATCAACAAGGCTATCGAGATGATGCTCCGGGGGGAATACCCGAAGAGCATCCCCCTCCGAAAGGGCGACCATTTCCAGGAGACCGCAGAACTCCTCGAACGCCTTTCAAAGCAGATCGACGGGCAACGGAAGGATAACGCTCCCCGCGGGCCGACCGGTCCCGCCGTTCCGGGGGAATCAGAGTGAATCCTTTCCGCCTCCGCCGGGGGTTCACGATCATCGAACTCGCCATCGTGCTCGCAATCGTCGGAATTCTCGCGACCATCGCGGTGTACACCTACGGCAAGATCGTGAACAAGGCCCGTTTCACCCAGGCGAAAATCGCGCTGAAACATTTACAGAAGACGGAACTCATCTATTTCACGGAACACGACAGGTACACCGACAACGTCGTCCTTATCGATTTCGACCCCGTCGACTACGACTATTACGAGATCTCCGTAACCCTCTTCGACAATGCCCTGAACTACATCGGGTACGCAACCGGAATCAGGGCGATGGAAGGCGATCTGTGGACCATCACCCCCGACGGTGCCCCCGTGCAGGACAACCTCGCCAGGACCCTGTTTTAGAGAAACCCCCAGAATAGATCACCCAGGAAACGGGCCATGAGCGCGGCCGCGCACAGGTAAGGGCCGTACGGGATGGCGGTCTTGAGTCCGTCGCTCCCCTTCCGCATGGCGACGAGTCCTCCCGCCACGCCCAGCAGGGAGCCGACGAATATCGTGAACAGGGCACCCCTCCAACCCAGAAACGCGCCGACCATCGCGAGGAGCTTGATGTCGCCTCCCCCCAGCCCCTCGATCCCCGTCACCCGGTGGTATGTCGCCGCAGTGACATAAAGCAATCCTCCTCCGAGAAGGGCCCCCGCAAGGGAACCGTGCCAGTCGCCTCCGGGAAGAAACGAGAGAAAAATGCCCGCGGCGAGACCTCCCAGGGACAATTCGTCGGGGATGATCCGGTGGTCGATGTCGATGAACACGATCGGGACGAGCAGCGAGAAGAAGACAAGGTCCCGGAGCAGGGCAAACCCGAGGCCGTCCGCCCACGCGATCAGGAGGAACCCGACGCCGCTTGCCGCTTCCACCGCGGGGTACCGCCAGGAAATCCTGCCCTTGCAGCCGGCGCACTTCCCGCGAAGAAGGAAAAAGCTCACGATCGGCACGTTTTCCCATGCCCGGACGGGACGGCCGCATGCCGGGCACCGCGATCCCGGACGTACGATCGACTCCTCGCGGGGAAGACGGTGGATGAGGACGTTGGAAAAGCTCCCCAGACACGCCCCGAGGAGAAACGCGGAGATCAGGAGGAACCCGGGCATGGAAATCCTTTCCGGGAAAGAAGCTCCTCATAGAGGCGCTCCTGGGCCCGCACCATCTCCTCCTGGTGGAATTCCGCAAGGAGCCTTTCCCGCTTGTACGAGGGATCGAGACGCGATGCGCCGTTGAGAATTGACACGACACGGTCCGCCATGTCTTCCACGTCTCCCGGAGGACACAGAAACCCGTCCTTTCCGTCGTCCACGATTTCCCGGGTCCCGTCCACCGCCGTGGCCACGACCGGAACACCCGAGATCAGCGCCTGGGGCACGACCTTTGGCAATCCTTCCCAGCGCGACGTGAGGAGAAAAACGTCGAATGCCCGGAGAATATCGGGGATCTCCCCGCGCCACCCCATCAGGCGGAACCGGTCGACAAGAGACGCGTTCGTCAGGGCATGCTCCACCTCAGGACGAAGTTCCCCGTCCCCCACCATAACGAACCGGGCATTCGGCACCTCCTTCGCCACCCGACGCGCAACCTCCACGAAGTCGAGCGGGGCCTTCTGGTGCTTGAAGACCGCGACGGTGCCGACGACGGGCACATCCCCGGGAAGCCCGAGAATGCGTCGCCCCTCTTCCCGCGACCCGGAGGCAAAACGTCCCGTGTCGAATCCGCTGCGGATCAGCCGGCACCTGTCCCGGGTGAAGATTCCTTCCTCAACCCCGAGCTGGATGTTCTCCTCCGAGACGGCCACGAACATGTCCGTCCAGCGGGACGCCGCACGCTCCAGCTCCACGAAAAGCTTCCTGACCGGGGATGGCTGGCCGTCGTGAAATCCAAACCCGTGGAGGGAATGAATAACGATGTCCGCACCCGCCGCCCGTGCCGCTCCCCTGCCGAGGATGCCCGCCTTGGAACTGTGTGTGTGCACGACGAGCGGCGCCCCGTCGGCCCGTCGCTTCTCCTCCCGAAGCATCGCGGTGAGGGACGCGAGCGCCCGAAGGTCGGAAAGAGGACGGATCTCGCGCACAAGGGAATTCACCCGGCGGAAGCGGCATCCGGGAATGGCTTCGGCATCGGGGTCGAGCATCCCCCCGCCGCCGGACAGGAGGACCCGTTCGAACCTTTCCGGGTCGAGTTCCCTGACGGTGTACAGGGTGTTCTCCTGCGCTCCTCCCCACTCCAGAAGCGTGATGATGTGGACCACGGACGCGATGGGTCGCCACCCTTGTTCGCGGCCGATCCGCGTCATGCCGTCATCCCTGCACCGCCACGGCATCCCGGGCTGCGCGCATGCCGTCCGCCATCGACCGTTCCATCCCGTAGTAATCCCAGGCCCCGTACCTCCCCGCCAGGATCACCCCGCGACGCCGGAATTCCTTCGTGAGGTGCGCCACGGCCTTCCCCCGGGACCGGTCGAAAACGACGTATGCCGGGTCGAGCATCACCTCCCGCCGTTCCTCCACGACGCTGCCCCGACGCAGAATCCCCATCCGCCGAAGCCCGCTAAGGGCAGCGGAGACCTCGTCCTCCACCCGGACCACCGTCCCCGGCAGGAAACTCTTTTCGACGAAGATCGAGGCGCCTCCTTCGGGCGCCGCCGTACGGTCCACGTTCGACAGAAATCCCGCCCGGAAAAACGGGTACGCCCGTTCCGGAACGTAGATCCAGTGGCCCGGGGGAGGAGGGCCTCCTGCAACCCCGAAGTTTATCGCAAGAACTTTCACCCACTTCAGGGACCTGGACGCCTCCCTCGCGACGGCCGAAAGGCCGTCGCACCTGCCCGCCAGTTCGGGAAGGGGTATCGTGGAGATCGCGGCCCGGAAGAAAATCTCCCTCCCGTCGGAGGTACGCACGGCGCTCCGGCGCAGGTCCACGCGCACGACGCGGAGTCCGACCCTGACCCGGTCCCCGAGAGAATGCGCAAGTGCCCGGGGGAGCGACCCGATCCCTCCGTGGCGGGGATAGCGGAACGCGGCGTTGTACCCCATCCCCTCCCGGACTTCCCCCCGGGCTCCCGCTAGCAGGTCCTCGAAACGGGGGACGGGAACGGACCATGCGGTCCACTCGGTTCCCATCTTTTCCAGGGGCGTTCGCCACATTTTCCGGTTGTAGGGGAAGAAGAAAGACCGGCACATCTCTTTCCCGAAACGACTCTTCAGCCATTGGGCGAAGTTCGTGCAGGGGACTTCCCCCTTGACCGTCTCGCGGATCCGTTCCGCGGCAAATCCCGCGAGACATCTCTTCACGAAATCTGGGTCGTGCCCCTTCAAGTTGGCCTGGAAGGGATAGGGGGTAAGCTTCCCCCGGAGCCATACCCGGGCATCCCTCGCAACCTCTTTCCAGGCGATCCCGGGAATGCGGAGAATCCAGTCCAGCGTGGCGGAGTCGGAAGAATGAAGGAAGTGACCACTCATGTCGAAGGCATACCGGCCCGCGACGATCGACCGGCAGTGCCCCCCCGGCTCCACCTCCTTCTCCACGACGAGGCACTCCTCCCCGGTACCGGCGAGTTCGTTCGCCGCCGCGAGACCCGTGATTCCCCCTCCCAGAATGACAATCACCCTTTCCGCCTCCTACAGGCTCATATCGACGGCCTTGAGCCAGAACGCGACGATGAGGAGAAGCAAAAGAATGGATCCATAACAGTACAGGGACGAATCGGCGGGGACGTTCATCGCGATAAGTCCTATGGCGGCGGACACTGCCGCCGCAACGCAACTGGAGAATACCGTCTGGCCGGTCGTGAGCCTCCACTTGCGCAGGCGGAGGCTGAAGTGGTCCCGGCTCCCGGCCATGATCGGCACCCCCCTGCGAATACGGAGGTAGGAGAGGAACAGGATCTCGAAGAGCGGGACCGCGAATATGGCGATCGCAGTCAGCCATCCCAGGGGGTTGCGGGTCGTGTACTGTCCTCCGATCGCAAGTCCCCCCAGGAGGAACCCGAGGAAGAGTGACCCGGTGTCGCCGAGGTAGATCTGGGCGGGAGGCCGGTTGTAGTGAAGGAACCCCAGGAGAGCGCCCGCGAGCGACAGGCAAATAAAGACCCCCATCCGGTTTCCCTGCACGAAGAACACGACGGAGAGCGCAGCCGCAGAGACGGTCGCCACCCCTCCCGCGAGCCCGTCCATCACGTCGATCAGATTGAAGCCGTTCGTCATCAGGAGCATCCAGAGGAAGGTCAGGGCGATACAGAGCAGCGGGGGCAGAAACCCGACGCGTATGCGGATCCCCGACTTGATCATCAGGAAGACCGCAACCACCTGGACCACCAGCTTGATCCGGGGGGAAAGCCTGCCGATGTCGTCGATCAGGCCGAGCATGACCACTATGGTGGACGCAAGGAGGAGCCCCATCAGTTCGTCGCTGAACCGCAGGAAGATCGACACGGGGAAGAGAACGGCGCTGAAGACGGCCAATCCCCCCAGGTAGGGAACCGGCTCCTTCTGGGTTTTCAGTCCTCCGTCGGGGCGATCGACGATCCCGAAACGACGGGCGGAATCTCGGAAGATCGGCGTGAAGTAAAAAGCCAGCAGGAGGGACGTGGCGAAGGCGGCGCCCGCCGAGGGTGCTAGGGAACGCCATTCTCCTCCCATTACTTGAAATCCTTCCGGGAGAAGATCAGGCTGGCGAGGACCAGAACAGCCGCACAATAGGACAGCATGTACCCCGCGGGCAGGAGCAATACGGAAAAGGAATGCACCCCTCCGTAGACGATCTCGTTCTTCCAGTTGAAATTCTCCAGGTTGGGAAGCAAGTAGAACAGGACGTCCGACGCCAGCCGGACCGCCCGGGACGACGCCCGTCCCCCGAACACCATCAGGTCTTTCGATACGTGGCCGATGAGAAACATGGAGAGGGTGAAGATCGCGCTCAGGGTAGGCGTGGTGAACGAGGAAAACAGGGAGGCCAGGCAGACCAGGAGGACGAGTTCCATGTAGATCCCGGCGGAGGCGATGAAGATCCCGATCTCGGGCGTCCCCTCATACCCCAGGTGGACCAGGAACAGGGTCAGCGACATCACGAACGTCACCAGCGCGAGAGTAGCGCCCAGTCCGACCGCTTTCCCCAGGATAAACTCCCAGCGGGGGACCGGCCGGGACAGGATCAGATATACCGTCTTCCGCTCGACCTCATTGCTGATCAGGGTGATTCCGATGAACACCGCGATCAGGAGGCCGAAGAGGTGGATGCAGGCGAGGCCGACGTCCACGATGATGCGGGTGAGCTCGCCGACGGAGAGGTCTGCCAGAAACCGGGAGAGGACGATTACCAATAGGGCGAACGCGAGAATAGTGTACAGGATCTTGTTCCGGATCGTCTCCCGAAAGGTGTTCGCAGCGATGGCGAAGATCCGGTTACCCATCCCGCGACTCTTCTTCCGACCGGGCGGGCATCCCCGCCTCCCGGAAATTTCTGCCACCCACCTGTTCCACGTAGATGTCTTCGAGCCGCCGCTTGACTGGGACGCAGGACCGGACCTGGGAGCCCGCCTCGCGGAATCTTTCGATCCAGCGGTTGGCCTCTTCGAAATCCGTTGCGCGCAGGATGAAGGCACTTCCCTGTACCGTTACGGCCCCTTTGGGGATGCCCGCCTTGCCCACCCACTCCGCAGGCGGGACGGGGGAAAACTGGATTTCGACGTACTGGATCCCTTCCTGGCCCACCAGATCGTCAACCGCTCCCTCCGCCACCTTCACCCCTTTGTCCAGCATGATGACCCTGTCGCATAGCGCTTCCACGTCGGAAATGATATGAGAGCTGAAGAACACGGTTTTCCCCGACGCCTTCATCTCGCGGATCAGATTCCGCACTTCCATCCGGCCCACCGGGTCGAGCCCCGACATCGGTTCGTCCAAAATCACCAGCTCGGGGTCGTGTAGCAGCGCCTGCGCCAGGCCAAGCCGTTGCATCATACCTTTGGAAAATTTCCGTATCGCGGTCCGGTCCGCTCCGTCAAGGCCGACCCGGGAAAGCATAAGGCGGGACCGCCCGGAGATCTCGGACCGCCCCATCCCGTTCAGGTGCCCGCAGAGTCCGAGGAACTCTCCCGCGGTCAGGTACTCGTAGAAGTATGGTTGTTCCGGCATGAATCCGATGCGGCGGCGGGATTCGGACCGGCGTCCGGCCTCTTCGCCGAAAACGGTAACGTCGCCCCGGTCCGGGAATGCGAGACGGTTGAGGATCTTGATCGTCGTGGTTTTCCCCGCGCCGTTCGGTCCGAGAAACCCGACGATCTCGTTCTTCCCGACGGAGAAGGAGAGATCGGATAAAACGAGCACCCGCCTGCGGAAAAAACCCGTCGGATACGACTTGCGGACTCTGTCAACCGTGATGACGGCGTTCTCGGTGCTCATCGGGGGCGGAACACCTTGAGGCGATCGGGCATTTTGCTGCTCCGCACCGTACCATCGGGAGACAGGAGGTAAGTTCCCCCGTTCGGTTCGGCCGGAAGGGACTTGATCAGCCCCTCGCGAACCAGGGCGGATGGCCCGGGAGGCAGTGCACCGGTCTTTTTCCGGTACGCCTCGACGGCCCTTTCCAGCATCTGGATGTCCCTCTCCACGATCACCTCCCGGATGCGCCGATTGAGTATCTCCCGGCGTGCCGGGTCGGTTTCCTGCTTCATTATCGCCGCGAGGAACGCCAGGGCCGTTTCCGGCTTCTCTCCCTCGGAAAACATCCGGGCCGCGAGCAAAGGCAGATAGGAGGGGCTTCCGGGGAGCCGCGCCGCCGCCTCGATGGATCTGCCGCCTCCCACGGGATCGCCGAGCGAGAAGTACCGGAGGTACCCCAGGTAAAACGGGAAGCGCCAGTTCATCGGATGGTTCTTCCACCCCCGTTCCAGCGTTTCGACCGCCTGCGGCACGTGATCCGGCGAGTCCCCCAGCACCAGTCCTCCGAGAAAATAGGGGACATCGAATCTCGGGTCGAAATTGTTGACCGTATGAACGAGAAGACTCAGCTTGTCATAATCGGTTTTGTCCATGCGGCGGATCCCCGCCACCTGGACGGCCTGCAGCCAGGCGAGATCGGCAAGGAAATTTTGAAACCCGAAGGAGAAAGCGGGCCTCCTTCCGATCAGCGCAATCAGCCCTCCTTCCGGGGCCTCTGCCCGCCCTGCGGGGATGCCCGCCATGTGCAGCCCGAAGAGGGACGAGGAAAGAACTCCCGAAGAGAAAAGGAACAACAGCGACAGAAGCCAGGCGCCCGCCCTGCCCTGCCCCCTCATCTCCCCCGCCTTGACCTCAACGACTGGATCCATTCTTTCACCATTGTCCGATCGAGCTCCACGTACTCCTTTTCATACGTTTCGATTGCCCGATCCCGATAACGGGAATTTACCGCCAGCGCCTCCTCGTAAGCCAAGAGAGCGCCTTCGCGGTCCTCCTTCTCCTTCAGGTTCCCGAGGAGAACCCATCCCTTGACATACGCCGGCTCGTCCCGTAGCACCGATTCGATCAGGCGGCGCGCATCGGCCTCCCTGCCCGCCATGCGGAGCAACAGCGCCTTCAGGTACCGCAGATCCGCGGCGTGGGGGTTGCGCGCAATTGCCGCGTCATACGAGGAAAACGCAGCATCGAGGACCTGCCTCCTAGCGGGAGCCGGAACGTGATCCGTTGCCTTGGAGAACAGGTATCCCAGCCTCGCCGGGTACCGGAAATCCATCGGGTTGCGAAGATACGCTTCCTGCTCCAGCTCGATTGCCCGATACAGGTTCCGTTCCCCCTTTCCCTCTTCGAATAGACGATAGAAAACTGCGGAACCCGAGTCCGGATACGTCCCCCGCCACGGGTCCGCGAGGGAGGCCCGCCGGAACCACCGTCCCGCCTCTTCCATGCGCCCGGCCAGGAACGATTTGCTCCCCCGCCCCTCCAGGACAGTTCCCGCGCAGGTCGCCCCGGAGTAAATGATGCACACGCCAAGCAGGAGGTAGGCCATCCCCTTACCTGCGTTCCCCAGCCGGAACTCCCATTCGCGGACCGGGCGAAAGAGGCGCCCGGACACGATGCCCAGGGCAGCCGCGTTCACCAGAAGCATTCCAAGGACGTGATAATTGTACTCAAAAAACGAGTGAAGGAAAGAGGCAAACAGGATCATCACGCCGCCAAGGACAACGGGATCTTGCCGGGAGACGGCCCTCCGCAGGGAGACGACGCCTGCCGCACCCAGTCCGAGGAAGGCGATGACGCCGGGGAGGCCCAGTTCGGACATCACCGAGAAGAATTCGCTGTGGGGGGTTCTCGCGAACTTGGCGTACCGGATGATCGTTCCTTCAACGGGATCCCGGACCAGGTGCCAGTAATACTTGAAGTGACCGACTCCCACGCCGAGAGGGTGCTCGCGAAAGATCCGCAAGGACGCTCTCCACATGTTGATCCGCTCGAAGGCAAAAGGGTCCCCTTTCCCGAGAAACCTGTCGCGAAGGGGGTTGGGAACGAAAAGGACGGCCGCCACGAGGACGGCGGCCACGGCCAGGGACCTGCGCCATCCTATCCTTTCCGCCGCCAGGAAGGATCCCAGAGCGATGACGAGAAGAAATCCTCCCCGAGACTGGCTAAGGCCGATGCCGACGAGAAAGAGGAGGACCAGGCCGTACATCCATTTCCGTCCCGACGCTCCAACCGGATGACTTGCCAGGATCCAGGCTACCACTGCGGCATACGCGAGAAATTCCGCGAGGAAGTTCGGGTTTGCCAGCGTTCCGAACGGCCGGATCTCTCCCTGGAACGTCATCTGAAACAGGGCGAAAAGAACCTGGAAGCACGCCGTGGCAAGCAGCAGGATCGCACCCGCCTTCGGAAGCCGCCCTTCCAACCCGGGAAGCGCGCGGATCATGACATACAGGCAGAGCGCCGCGGAATGATGGAGAAACCACTGATAGGTTATCCACGGGTAACCGTTTTGTGCGAGAGACACCGCCCCGAGGCTCCAGAGAGAAACCACGAGGATGTCGACGGGATTTACACGGATTCGGCCGGGTAGGAATCGATGCAGGAATATGGCAAAGGAAATAAACAGAACGGAGCGTATGAGGAAGGTGGCGATGGGCCAGTCCCCGCCGTTTCCGAGCACGCCCAGAAGAAGGACAAAAAGAATGGGGGGCGTGAGAACGCCCCCCATTTTGTATCCCGTCGCTTCCCCGGGATGGTTACACGTCATTCTGGGTCATTATAAGCTTATTCCCGTCCGTAATGATCCAGCAGTCCGTGTCAGTGTCGCTGTCGATGTTGCCTACGGCTCCGGCGGTGAACCCGTCGGTAGCACCGGTGGTGAGCAAGGGAGTGGATCCGCCGTTCCCCGTCCAGACCGCCGTGCTTCCACTCATGTCCGCGCCTTTCTCAATGGACGAATTGCCACTGACCGCGCCGGTGAGGGTGTAATGATAGTAGAACTTCGATCCGACCGGTTCCCAGTTGACGGCGTCGAACCCGCTGTAGTCGTTGTTTTCCCCAAAGTAGGCGGTTTCGGCCGTGTAGATCCCCTTCAGGTTCGTCTTGGCTTCGGACTGCTTCGACTTCGCCTGGAACTTGAGGAAGTTCGGAATGGCGATGGCCGCCAGAATCCCGATGATCGCGACGACGATCATCAACTCGATGAGCGTGAACCCTTTCTTGTTTTTCAACATGGTCTGTCCCTCCTCCTCTCGGGATGGATATCTGTTTTGCAGATGAATTTGCAAACCCTGTGCCAGGTTACGAATTCAGATCGTCCGTCTCGTTTACCAATTTTTTGCGGTCGTTGATGTACCAAATGTCCGGGACGGCATCCGCATCGATGCTCCCCCATCCATAAGCGGAAAACGAAAGGGCATCCGCCCCCGCCGGCACTCCGGGATTTGCCTCGCCTTTTCCATACAGTTCGGTCCCCACGGAGAACGTGTAGTAATAGATCGTCCCTTCCGGAACCCAGCGAATAATATTGAAAGAATTGCTGAACGCGTTGGCTTCGCCGAAATAGGAGACCTCCGCCGTGTAGATGCCGGACAGGTTGTACTTCACTTCCGAACGCTT
>Ga0210060_1000064_pt1 | contig 69906 bp, 68 predicted proteins | sample Joice_CattailNLB_FD_184871 | JGI IMG/M metagenome (GOLD analysis project Ga0210060, IMG submission 184871) | Wetland microbial communities from San Francisco Bay, California, USA, that impact long-term carbon sequestration - Joice_CattailNLB_D2... | ecosystem: Environmental > Aquatic > Marine >...
GTCGGCGTCCCAGTACTTGTGCGCGAGCCGGTCGCGCATGCCGGCGACATCGCGCCACGGGACGTGCGGCGCGAGCGCCGGTAGGTCGAGTCCTTCGTCCTGCGCGTCCTTCACCGCTTGACCGATCTGCATGAGCCGCGCGATCACGGCGTCGCGCACCATGGTACTGCGGCGGAACACGGCCTCGCCCCCACGCGTGTATTCGCGGATCCTGCCGATCGCCTCGAGCATGTCGGCCAGATGGTCGAGCGGCCCGCGCGCCACCGGTCAGAGCAACCGGACCGCGTCGCGCAGCGCCGCCTTGAGCACACGCGGCTTCGCACCGCGCAGGGTCAGAGCGTCGACCTTCCTGCCGAGCGCGTCGCAAAGATCGTTTTCCAGCCCGATCAGGTCGAGCAGGCTGCGTCCCGGCTCGAGCTCGACGAGCAGGTCGACGTCGCTGTCGGGCCGCTCCTCGCCGCGCGCCGCCGACCCGAACAGCTGCACCGAGCGCGCGCCGTGCGCGCGCGCGATCGCCCCGATCATCCGCTTCTTGCGCTCGAGCTCGGCGCGCAGCCCGCCCGCCGCTCCCGGCTGCGCCTCGACGCCCGAGATGACCGCGACCGCGCGGTTGTTCTTCATCACCACCAGGCGCCGGCGCGGCTCGCGCGCGAGCCGCTCGACCACGGCGCGCGTGCGCCGCGCGAGCTCTGAGACGGGAATGCTGTCGTCGGGCGACATGCGCGGATTATCTGAAAATTTTCAGAATGTGGCAAGCTGCGGCGTCGAAACGCGTCTCGAAAGGGGTCTGACCCCGAACGGGGTCAGACCCCCGTTTAGCCGCTTATCGCGCCGCATAGTTCTGTTCCATCCATTGCCGGTAGGCACCGCTGGTGACGTTCGCCACCCAGGCATCGTTCTCCAGGTACCAGGCGACGGTCTTCTTCAGCCCGGATTCGAAGGTCTCCGCCGGGCGCCAGCCGAGCTCGCCGCGCAGCTTGGCGGCGTCCATCGCGTAGCGCCGGTCGTGCCCGGGGCGGTCGCGCACGAAATCGATCAGCTCGGCGTAGCGTCCCGCGCGGCGCGGGCGCAGCGCGTCGAGCAGCGTGCAGAGCGTCTTCACCAGATCGATGTTCTTCATCTCGGCTTCGCCGCCGATGTTGTAGCACTCGCCCAGCCGCCCGCGCTCGAGCACCGCGCGCACCGCGGCGCAGTGATCGCCCACGTAGAGCCAGTCGCGCACGTTCTGCCCGTCGCCGTACACCGGCAGCGGCTTGCCGGCGAGCGCGTTGGCGATCGTCAGCGGGATCAGCTTCTCGGGAAACTGGTACGGCCCGTAGTTGTTCGAGCAGTTGGTGGTCAGGGTCGGCAGGCCGTAAGTGTGCCGGTAGGCGCGCACCAGGTGGTCGGCGGCGGCCTTCGACGCGGCGTAGGGGCTGTTCGGCGCGTAGGGCGTCGCCTCGCTGAAGGCGGGATCGGCAGGGCCGAGCGAGCCGTAGACCTCGTCGGTCGACACCTGCAGAAAACGGAACGCGTCGCGCTCGGCGCCCTTCAGCCCGTCGCAGTACGCGCGCGCCTCCTCGAGCAGGGCGAAGGTGCCGACGACGTTGGTCTGGACGAAATCCGCCGGGCCGTGGATCGAGCGATCGACGTGGCTCTCGGCAGCGAAGTGCAGGATCGCGCGCGGCCGGTGGCGCGCGAGCAGCTCGCGCACCAGCACGCGGTCGGCGATGTCGCCGTGCACGAAAACGTGGCGCGCGTCGCCCTCGAGCGCGGCGAGGTTCGCGCGGTTGCCGGCGTAGGTCAGCTTGTCGAGGTTGACCACGGCTTCGTCCGACTGCGCGCGCCAGTCGAGGACGAAATTCGCGCCGATGAACCCGGCGCCGCCGGTGACGAGGATCATGGTCGGCCGATTCTAGCGTCTAGGGCGCCTCTGAACGATTCGCGCAGTGCGCGTTGCGGCCAGGGCGGCGCGAATGCGAGGCGCCCGGCCGCAGCCTGATGTCGATCAGGCAAGGTCGGGCAACGACGCAGGCGCCCGCAGCACTGCGCTTTCGCATGTTCGGTTCACGCGCGCCTGGCCGCAACCCGAAGGGACGGGGCGATTTTGGCGCATTTCGTCGCCATCGGCCGCCTTGTGGACGTCCAGTACACGGCGGCGTCCGCTGTCTCGAACCGCGCGCAAAATCGCCGCCGTCGCGCACGCGGGAATCGTTCAGAGGCGCCCTAGCTCGCCGCCGGCGCGCGCGCCTCGACGAGCGCGGCGTATACCGCCTCCATCCGATCGAGCATGCCGGCGTAGGAAAAGCGCGCCGCGCAGTGGGCGCGCGCCGCGGCGCCGAGCCGCTGGGCGAGCGGCGGATCGCCGAGCAGGCCTGCGATGGCTTTGGCGAGCGCCTGCGGGTCCTGCGCCGGCACGACCAGCGCGGTCGCCTCGTGGGTGGCGAGCTCGGCGATGCTGCCCGCGGTCGTCGTGACGCAGGGCAGGCCCACCAGCATCGCCTGCACCAGCGCCTGCGGAACGCCTTCGTTGGCGTACGAGGGCAGCGCGAAAACGTCGAGCGCCTGCAGCCAGGGGACGACGTCGGCCTGGTTGCCGGCAAACTGCACGCGTTCGGCGAGACCCAGCGTTGCGACCAGCGGCTCGAGCACGTTGCGCATCGGTCCTTCGCCGACGATGACCAGCGCGACCTCGGCGGGCAGCCGGGTCATCGCCTCGATGAGCGTGCGGTGGCCCTTCCAGCTGCGCAGCGTCGCGACGATGCCGACCAGCCTGCGCGCCGGCGCCAGCCCGAGCCGCGTGCGCGCCGCCGCGCGATCGCCGGGCGCGAAGCGCTCGGCATCGATCCCCGTCGGGATCGACTCGATCCGCGCCGCATCGAAACCGTTCACCTGCACCAGCTGGCGCTTGAGCGCTTCGCCGGTGGTAACGATGCGCTGCGCGCCCTGCTGGTAGAGCCAGCGCGTCGCGGGGTTCCGCGGCACCGGCGCCGAGATGTGGCGGGTGCGCACGATCGGCGCCGGCCGGCCGAGGGTGAACATGGCGAGCGCGGCGAGCCAGGCGTCGGTCGAGCTGTGCGTGTTGATGATGTCGCAGGGATTCTCGCGCAGCCAGTCGATGAGCGTGCGCAGCCCGCGGATGCTCTTCCTTCCGATCGGCAGCGCCTCGACCGGCACCGACCAGTTCGGCGCCTCTTCATGGATGCGCGACTCGGCCGGACAGACCAGCCTCACCGCATGGCCGCGCGCGATCATGCCTTGCGACTCGGAGAGGATGCGGATCTCCTGCCCGCCCCAGCCGAGCGAGGCCTCGGTGTGGACGATGCGCAGGCGCTTCATCTGCGCCGCCTCCGCGCGGGCAGGCGCTTCGTCAGCCGCGCGGTCGTCTGTTCGCGGTCGAGGCGCGAGGCGGCGACGTCGAGCATCAGCTCTTCCCATTGCGGGCCGTCCGGCGCGGGCTCCACACCGTTCAGCCGCAGAAACACGATCGCGGCGGTCATGGCAACACGCTTGTTGCCGTCGATGAACGCATGGTTGCGGCAGAGATAAAAGAGATATGCCGCGGCGACTTCGACAATATCAGCATACGGCGAGCGGCCGCCATAGGTCGCTTGCGGCGCCGCAACGGCGGAATGGAGCAACGCCTCGTCACGCACGCCGCGCGCGCCTCCGTAGGCCTCGATCACCGCGGCATGGATCTGCCTGACGATTTCGACCGTCAAATGGACGCAATCGTCCGGCGTCGCGCTCACGCAAGTTTGCGCAGGGTCCGACGATAGTCCTTCACCGTCTTGCGGACCGCGGTGCTGACTTCGCCTGCGGGCGCACCCTTGCGAATCGGCGTCAGAATGATCGTTCCGCCGGGTGCCACGCTGACATCGACCTGGTCGCCGAGCCGCAAGCCAGTCAGATCCATCAGCGCGGCGTCGAGAATCAAGCCCTGCGAGTTGCCCACCTTGGTGATCGTCTTGAGCATTGCCGCTCCTTCGCAACACGTCACACAACACGTCAAACAGCGCGTAAAACAATGTTTAACGAAAGTCTAGCGGAGGCCGCGCGCCGCGGCAAGCCGGACCTCAGGCCGCCGCGCGCTGCGTGGCGTACTGGATGCGGTAGAGCTTGGCGTAGGCGCCGTCGCGGGCGAGCAATTCGGCGTGCCGGCCGACCTCCGCGATCCGCCCGCGCTCGAGCACCACGATGCGATCGGCGTGCTCGACGGTCGACAGGCGGTGGGCGATGACCAGCGTGGTGCGGCCCTTCATCAACGTCTCGAGCGCGGCCTGGACGTGGCGCTCGGACTCGGAATCGAGCGCCGAGGTCGCCTCGTCGAGGATCAGCAGCGGCGCGTTCTTGAGCAGCGCGCGCGCGATCGCCAGGCGCTGGCGCTGCCCGCCCGAGAGGCGCAGGCCGTTCTCGCCGATCAGCGCCTGCAGGCCCTCGGGGCTCTCAGCGATGAAATGCATCGCGTGCGCGGCTTGGGCGGCGCGGATCACCTCGGCTTCGCTCGCCCCGTCCTGCCGGCCGTAGGCGATGTTGGCGTAGATCGTGTCGTTGAACAGGACGACGTCCTGGCTCACCAGGGCGATGTTCGCGCGCAGGCTCTCGAGCGTCAGGCTCTGCAGGTCGTGGCCGTCGAGCAGGATGCGCCCCGCCTGCGGCGCGTAAAAGCGCGGCAGCAGGTTGACGAGCGTGGTCTTGCCGCCGCCCGAGGCGCCGACGAGCGCGATCGTCTCCCCGGGCCGCACGTGCAGATTGACGTCGTTTAGGGCCGGCTCGGTGCGCGTCGCGTAAGTGAAGGTGACCTGCTCGTAGACGATATCGCCCTGCGCGCGATCGAGCTTTACCGTGCCCTTGTCTTCCTCGATCGGCGTATCGATCAAGCCGAAGACGCTTTCGGCCGCGGCGAGCCCGCGCTGCAGGGGCGAGTTGATCTCGGTGAGCCGCTTGACCGGCGCGATCATCATCAACATCGCGGTGATGAACGAGGCAAACTCGCCGATCGTCGCGCGGTTGGCGCCGACCTCTTTCAGGGCGATGTAGACGATGATCGCCACCGCGACCGCGGCGAGCGAATTGCTCAACGGATTGGCGAGCGCCTCGGGCACGGTGAGGCGCATGAAGAACCGGCGCAGGCGCTCGGCCGCGTCTGCGAAGCGCTTCGATTCGTAGGGCTGACCGCCGTAGACCTTGATCACCTTGTGGCACTCGATCGTCTCTTCGAGCACGTGCGTGAGCTCGCCCATCGAGCGCTGCGTCTCGCGCGCCATGGCGCGCAGCCGCCGCGCGGTGGCCTTGACCGCATAGGCCATCGCCGGCGCCACCACCAGCGCGATCAAGGTCAGCTTCCAGTTGAGGTAGAGCAGCCAGCCGAGCATGCCGCAGACGATGACCGTGTCCTTGACGACGACGGTGAGCACGCGGGTCGCCGCGCCGGTGACGCCGGTCACGTCGTAGGTCACCTTGGACATCATCGTGCCCGAGCTGTGATCGTCGTAGTACGTCGTCGGGAAGCGCACCAGACGGTCGAACATTGCGGTGCGCATGTCGAGGATCACGCGGTGCGCCACCCAGGACATGCCGTAGTTCGAGATGAAGGTGAAGATCCCGCGCACGAGAAACACGCCGAGGATCGCGGCGGCGAACGCCAGCGGCGGCAGGATCGGCTCCTCACCGCGCGCAAAGCCGCCGTCGAGCAGCGGCTTCATCATCGCCGGGAACAGCGGCTCGGTCGCCGCCGCGACGATCATGCCGAAGATCGCTGCCGCGAACACCTTCGCGTGCGGGCGCACGTAGGACAGCAGCCGCCGATACAGCTGGGCGCTGCTCATGATGGACAGGCTCATTTCTTCTCCGTGGGCGCGGCGTCCTTCGCGGCGCCGGGCGTGTCTGCAGATTTCGCCTTCGCGCCCGCGCCGGGGACCTGCGCCTGAATGCGCTTGACGTACGCCTCTGCGGCCGGATGGCCCTGCTTCGCCGCCTTGAGCAGCCAGCCGTAGGCCTGGGTCGCGTCCTTCTCGACGCCGCGACCCTCGGCATACGCGAGGCCGAGCGCGTACTCGGCTTCGACGTAGCCCAGCCGCGCGCTCTTGCGCAGCCAGCCGATTGCACTCTTGTCGTCGCGCTTGACCCCGTACAGGCCGCCGGCGTAGATCGCCGCGAGCGTGTACTGCGCCTTCACCTGGTCCTGCGCGGCCGCCTTGCGCAGCCAGTCGAGCGCGCGCCCGACGTCCTTCACGACGCCCGTGCCGCTGCCGTACAGAATCGCAGTCTCGTACTGCGCGTCGCGCTCGCCCGCCTCGGCCGCCGTCTGCAGCCAGCGCACTGCCTGCTCGGCATCCTTCGGCGCGCCGCGCCCGTCGAGAAACAGCATTCCGAGCAGATACTGCCCGCGCGGCTCGCGCTGCATCGCCGCGCGCTCGATCCAGCGGCGCGCCTCGAGCGGATCGGCCGCTCCGCCCGCGCCCTCGAGCAGCATCTGCCCGAGATTCGCCTGCGCGCGCGCGAACCCCGCCTCGGCCGCCGCGCGATACCAGCGACGCGCCGCTTCCAGGTTCTGCATGGGCTTGGGCGCGCGCTCGTAGAGCACGCCGAGGTTGTGCATCGATTCGACGTGACCCTCTTTCGCCGCGCGTTCGAACCATTCGATCGCCGTGGCTTCGCTGCGCCTCACGCCCTGGCCGCGCAGGTACAGGTGTCCGAGCAGATGCGCCGCGTTGGCATCGCCCGCGCGCGCGGTCTGCTCGAGCGACGCGCGTGCCGCCGCGTCGCCGTGCATCGCCTTGCGCATCCAGTCGACGAGCTCGGCTTCGGTCGCCGCCCATGCACCGAACGAGAGCAGGATCAGCAGGACCGCCAGCGCGCTGCGCATCATCTCAGATCGCCTCGCGCCCGCCGGCCTGCGCAAGCCGCGTATACAGCTCGACGAGCGTGCGCGCCATCGCGTCGATGCCGAACTGCTCGGCGCTCGCCCGCGCGACACGCTGCAGTCCGCCGCCGCGCAGCGCGCGGTCGGCCTGGTGCATCGCGCGCGCGAGGTCCATCGCGTCGTCCGCCGGCACGACGAAGCCGCCGCCGCGTGCGCGCAGCACCTCGGCCGCGCCGCAACGCTCGCTGACGATCACCGGCAGGCCCATGGCGAGCGCTTCGAGCACCGTATTGGGGAACGGATCGTAGCGGCTCGGCAGGACGAAGCAGTCCGCGGCCGCGTAGTACGGGCGCACGTCCTCGCGCGCACCGACGAAGCGCACCCGTGCGGCGATGCCGGCGCGCCGCGCCTGCGCCTCGTAGCGCGCCGCGTCGTGGTCCTGCCCGACCACGACCAGCCAGAAGGCCTGCGAATTGGCGTAGGCGAGCGCCTCGATCGCGGTGTCGAGGCCCTTGCGCGCGAATCCCCCGCCGACAAACAGGAACACCGTGTCGCGCGGCCCGCAGCCGATCTCGCCGCGCGTGCTGCCGCGCCAGGCCGGCGCCGCGCCCGGGTTGAACTGCTCGAGGTCGATGCCGCTGTAGATCACGTGCAGCTTCTCCGGGTCGATGCGAAACCCGCGCAGAATCTCCTCGCGCACCATGCGCGAATTGCAGATCACCGCGCGCAGGCGCGCGTGCTCGAACATCGCCCGCTCGGCGGCGCAGACGTAGCGATGATAGGGACTGAGCGCGAGCGCGCCTCGCGCGGCGGCGGAGGCGCGCGCGCCGCGAATCTCGAGCCAGCGGCGATGCACGCCGTCGCCGGCACGGTAGATGTCGCAGCCCGGGATGCGCTCGTGCGACTGCACGAGGTCGAAGCCCTGCCGGCGCCAGGCGGCGCGCGCCGCGCGGGCGAACGAGCGGTCGCGCCAGCGCCGGCCGAGGTAGAACGGATCGGCGCGGATCACGCGCCGGCTGTCCCAGCCCTCCCAGCTGCGCGCGATCAGCGTCACGTCGGTGCCCGCCGCTTCGAGCGCTGGAAGCGCGCGCGAGACGAAGCGCTCCGCGCCGCCGAACGGCGTGTAGCGCTGGCGCACGATCGCAAGTCGCAGCTTCGCGCTCATGCCGCCGCCACGTTTTCACGCGCCTCGAGCAGGCGCTGCGCGGCCGCGAGCACCGGGGCCACGTCGAGCGTCGTCAGGCACTCGCTCACTTTGCCGCCGCCGCAGCCGTCGTTGCCGCAGGGCCGGCAGGGATGCGCGCTGCTCACGACCTCGTGGGCGACGTTCCACGGGCCCCACTCCAGCTCGCCGCTCGGACCGAACAGCGCAAGCACCGGCACGCCCATCGCCGCCGCCAGGTGCATCGGCATCGAATCGACGCCGATGAAAAGGCGCGCGCGCGCCGCGAGCGCGCCGAGCTCCTTGATCGTGAGCGCGCCGGCGAGGTTGAGACAGGACGCCCGCATGCGCGCGACGATATCATCGACCAGCTTTTTCTCCTCCGGGTCGGGCGCTGCCGTCAGCACGATCCGCAGGCCGCGCTCTGCGAGCCGGTCGGCAAGCGCGGCCATTTTGTCTGCCGGCCAGCACTTGAAGCGCCAGCGCGATGCCGGGTGCAGGTGCACGAATGCGCTCGCCTCGAGCCCCGCTTCGGCAAGGCGCGCCTGCACGCTCGCCTCGGCCGCGGCGCCCGGCACGAAGATCACGCGGCGATCCTGCGGCGCGGGCTGAATGCCGATCCGGCGCAGCGCATCCAGATTCCACTCGACCATGTGCCGCCGCGGCGTCGGCGGCAGCGCGAACTGATGCGTGAAGCTGCCGCGCCAGAACCGGTCGCGGTCCGCGTAGCGCGGCGCGACCCGCCAGCGCGCCCCGAGGCTGCGCGCGAGCCAGGCGCCGCGCGGATGTTCGGACAGGTGCACGATGAGATCGTAGCCGCGGGCGCGCAGCGCGGAAAACAGCTGCCACTCGCCGCGCAGGCGCAGCGCCGGTCCGGCGCCGCGCCAGGCCCACTTGACGACGTGCAGCCGGGCGAGCGCCGGATGGCCCTCGAGCATCGGCGCGGTGTCATCGAACACCAGCGCGTCGATCTCGAGCGCGGGCGCGGCCGCCTTGAGGGCGCCGAGCACCGGCGTGGCCAGCAGCACGTCGCCATGATGACGCAGCTTGATGACCAGCGCGCGCCGGCAATGCACCAGCGGGACCGCGTCTTTCAGCATGCGGGCAAGATAGCACGCGCTCCGCGGTTTGACCGGCGACGCGCCTGCCGGCACGCGTCCGGCGCGCCGCGGCGGCGGGTCAATCGGTCCGCAGCTCGACGCTCGCGCCAACCGTGCGTCCCGGCAGCGGAAAGGCCGAGTACAGGTCCGCGGTGAACGCGCTGCGCGCGGCGTAGCTGTAGTAGCTCTGGTCGAACAGATTGCTGACGGTCAGCGCGAGCCGCCCCCAGTCGAACGCGCGCGCGAGCTTGACGTCGAGCACCGTGTACGCCGGGATCTTGGCGCCCGTATTGGGCTCGTCGTTGTCCATGTACTGGCTGCTCACCGCGGTGAGCTGACCCGAGAGGCGCGTGCGCGCGTCCCAGTCCCAGATGGCTGAGACGTTCAGCTTGTGCTCGGGAACGAGCGGCACGCGATTGCCGGCAATGCTGATGTTCGAGCCGATCGCGAACGGGCCGCCGGCGAGCGTGCCCTCGCGAAAGCGCGCATCGGTGTAGGCATAGGCCGCACCGAGCTGCCAGGCGGCGCCCGGGCGCCAGCGCGCCTCGAGCTCGACGCCGCGGCGGCGCGACGGCGGCAGATTGCGGTTGCCGACGCCACTGGTGAACGGGTCGAGGTGGATCTCATCGGTCACGTCCGATTGAAACAGCATCGCCCGTGTCCAGAAGGCGCCGCGTCGCCATTCGACGCCGGCCTCGTAGGTGATCGCGTGCTGCGGATTGAGGATCTGGAATTCGGGCGCGAACAGCACGTTGAATTCGTAGATCTCCTCGGCATTCACGAAGCGAAAGCTGCGCCCGGCGCGCCCGATGAGGGTCCACGCTGCGTCGATCGCATGGCGCAGGCCGATTTCCCAGGCGTCCTGGTGCTGCGTTTCGCTCGCCGGCGGCGCGGCGGTGCAGAAGAAGCAGCCCGGCGCACTGGCATCCACGGTATCGGTCGCGCGGTACCTGGCCCGCGCCGAGCGCCAGCCGAGCGACAGGCGCGTGGCGGCGGTCAGGTCGATCAGGTCCTCGAGGTAGAACGCGTCGACGCTTTGCTTGACGTCGACCCGGTTGCTGGGCTGCGCGACGTTCGCCGCCTGGTCGCTGCGGCGCGAATCGTAGCGCCAGCGATTCCAGTCGACGCCGACGGTCAGCCGGTGCCGCAGGCTGCCGATCGCGAACGGCAGCCGCAGGCGCGGCGAGGCCGTCGTCAGCTCGAGATCGTCGTCGCGGTACTGCGAGAACCCGCCGAGCACGGCAAGGGTGCGCAGATCCTTGTCGCGATAGTCCAGGCCGATGACGAGCTCGGCCGCGCCGATGCGCTGGCTGAAGGTCGCGCTGGCCCGGTCGCCATCGCGGTGGCTGTAATCGTTCGGCGTGTTGGTGCCGCGCGGATCGTCGCGGACCTGGTCGAGCCCGGTCGAAGGACGCACCAGCCGCCCGGCCGGCAATCGCAGGCGCTGGCGATCCGCGCCGAACTGCAGGTCGAGCGCCCCCTCGCCGAGCGCCCAGCGAACGTTCGCGGTCGCGTTGGCCTGCTCGTTGCGGTTGTTGTTGCGGTAGCCGGCCGAGTCGTAGCCGTAGAGGGTCGCGTTGATGCCGACCTGGTCGTTCGCCTGCGCGCCGTAGAGCTGGCCCTCGAAGGTGCCGTAGCTCGCCGCACGGGCGAACAATTCGACTGCCGGTCCGCGCTTGAGCGGCGAGCGGCTGACGATGTTGATCACGCCGGCCGACGCACCGTCGCCGTAGAGCACCGCGCCGCTGCCGCGCAGGATTTCGATGCGCTCGATGTTCGACAGCGGGATCGACGACCATTGGACGCCCGACAGATCGAAATCGTTCAGCCGCTTGCCGTCGAGCAGGATGAGCGTGTTTTGCGTCGCGTTGCTGCCATAGCCGCGCAGGTCGACCGCCGCGGCCGCGGCGTTGTTGCCGAACAGGTCGCGCGTGTTGATGCCCACTTCTTCCGAGAGCAGCTCGGGCAGGGTGCGCGCCGGGCTTCGCGCGATGTCCTGTGCATCGAGCACCGTCACGCTCGCCGGCAGGCGCCGCGCGTCCTCCTCGAAACGCGGCGCGGTCACGAGCACCGCGTCGTCGGCGCCATGCGCCGCCACCGCAATGAGCAGCGACGCAACGCAGCAGACGCGCGTCGCGCGTCGCAGATTCCTTTGCCGATGCATGCCGTCCCCCCTGGCGTCCACCCGACGCCGATCGCAATTGCCGATGACGCTGCATGGCCGGTCTCCGGACTTGCGAGAGGGTCGTATCCCCTGGGACGTCCCGCCTTCCCACGCGCACCGTTGCGGTGCCGCGCAGTGGCCTGTTGGGACGCCCCGCTCGCTTACCGTTGCGGGGGCAGTCCGGGCATTGCGCCCGCGGTTCCGATGGCTCGAAGCCGCGTGCGCGCACCCGATTCCCGTTTCACCCGCGGCGCAATCCGAGCGCCGCGGACACCGTGCAGCCGTTGTTCGCCGGTCAGCGCCGGCGAGACGCCGCCATTATGCTCTCGTATGCGCTGGCGCTGCTTGCTCTGGCTGGTTGTGCTTCTGCTCCCGGCGCCGGCGTCCGCCGGCGCCGGGGTCACGGTGCGCGACGACTACGGCCAGCAGCTGCAGCTGGCGAAGCCCGCGCAGCGCATCGTGAGCCTGGCGCCCCATCTGACCGAGCTACTGTTCGCCGCGGGCGCCGGAGCGCAGGTCGTCGGGGTGAGCGAGTACAGCGACTATCCGGCAGCCGCGAAGAGCCTCCCGCGCATCGCCAGCGCAACGCGCGTCGATCTCGAGGCCGTGCTCGCGCTCGCGCCCGACCTGGTCGTCGCCTGGCCGCAGGCGGCGACGCGACGCGCCATCGACCGGCTCGAGGCGCTCGGCCTGCCGGTGTACCGCTCCGAGCCGCGCGCGCTCGAGGCGATACCCGAGACCATCGAGCGTTTCGGCGTGCTCGCCGGCGCGTCCGCAGCGGCGCAGAACGCGGCCGATGCGTTCCGGCGCCGCGTCGCGCAGCTCACCGATCGCTATGCGCGGCGCGATGCCGTGCGGGTCTTCTACCAGGTCTGGAACCGCCCCATGATCACCATCAACGGCGAGCATCTCATTAGCCGGGTGATCAATCTCTGCGGCGGGCGCAACGTGTTCGCGCGACTGCCGCTGCTCGCCCCGGAGATCGACCGCGAGGCGGTCCTCGCCGCCGATCCCGAAGTGATCATCGCGAGCGGCTCGGGGAACGCACGGCCCGCGTGGCTGGACGACTGGAAAGTGTTTTCCCAGCTGCGTGCGGTGCGCGACGACCAGCTCTATGCCATGCCCGCCGACCTGCTGCAGCGTCACACGCCCCGGATCCTCGACGGCGCCGAGCGCCTGTGCGCGATTCTCGAGCAGGCACGGACGCGGCGCGGCGCGGGACGGCCCTAGAAATCGCGTGCGCGCCGAGCATCCTTCGGCTCGTAACCCCTCGATTCGCCGCTTTGTTCCGCCTGCGGGAGGCATTTTTTCACACTCACAGGACCCGACGCCGGTCAGCGTCGCGAGTCCCCGGCAAGATCAGGAAACACATGCAGAACATGACCTTATTTCTTGACGCAACTTGAAAATTGAAAGATAGTCCGGCGGTGGATTCGGAGTTCAACACGCTCGAAGCCAAGGTCGCGCAGTTCGTCACCCTCTGTGATCGACTGCGCGAGGAAAACGTCGTCCTCAGACAACAGTTGGCCAGCGCCGAGAATCACAGCAAGCGGTTGAACGAGAAGATCGACACCGCCAAAGCACGGCTCGCGCAACTCCTTTCACGCCTTCCAGGTTGACCCTGTTGCAACAGCCGATGGCGAACGCCGACGAGAATAGTATCGAGGTCACGCTGCTCGGGCGCAGCTACCGCGTGACCTGCGGCCCGGGCGAGCGTGAATCGCTCATGCAGGCCGTCGCCTACCTCGACGGCAAGATGAACGAGATCAAGCAAAGCAGCAAGCTGGGTGGTACCGAGCGCATTGCGGTGATGGCGGCGCTCAATATCGCGCACGAGCTGCTGAGCGTGAAAGTCGGCGGATTGGATGTCGGCCAGGTCAAGCGTAGAATTTCGTCCATTGAGGCGAAGCTCGACGAAGCGCTCGCCCAGCAGGAAAAGCTCTTTTAGAGAATCCGGCCGGCGCGACCGGCAACGATGCGGCAGCGTGGCGTCCCGGCGGCGCGCGGTGAGGCAGCGTAGTCGTTCAATCCGTTCAATGCGTTCAACGTCCCCTGCTGTGTTCGATAGGGCTCGTATTTCTCGAACCGATAGCGTCCCTTGGTTGCGGCTCTAGCGTTGCCGTTGTGATCGTCCCACGCCTGGCGTGCTGGACGAACCTGAGGCGACCGGTAAGCGACCACCCTGATCGGCAGGGTTCGGGATCAGAGCCCAACGGCACCTGCGGGGGGCACCCTATGCCAAACACACGCGGGGGCGGAGAATCTGCGCCGCCCCCGCGTCGTGCGCCGCGCTGAGGTCGACCCGGAGCGCAGACCCTACAATCCCCGGCGATGCGCTACTGGCTGATGAAATCGGAGCCCGACACCTTCTCGATCGACGATTTGCTCGCGTCGCCGGGACGGCGGACCGCGTGGAGCGGCGTACGCAACTATCAGGCGCGCAATTTCATGCGTGACGACATGCGCGTCGGCGACGGCGTGCTGTTCTATCACTCGAGCTGCCCGGAGCCCGGCGTCGCCGGACTCGCGCAGGTCGCCTCGCGCGCGGTCCCCGACGAAACCCAGTTCGATCGCGCGAGCCCCTACTACGATCCAAAGGCGACGCGCACAGTGCCGCGCTGGTTCAACGTCGATGTGCGCGGCGTGAAGAAGACCCGCCTCGTGCCGCTCGCCGAGCTGCGTGCACAGCGCGCGCTGGCGAAGATGTGGCTGCTGCGCCCCGGCAGCCGGCTCTCGATCACGCCGGTGAGCGCCGCCGAGTGGCGCGCGATCACGCAAAGGCTGCTCGGTCGATGAGCGCGCCCGCGGCGCCTGCACGGCTCGACAACGACACGCTGCTGCGCGCGCTCGCGCGCGAGCCGACGCCGTATACGCCGCTGTGGCTCATGCGCCAGGCCGGCCGCTACCTGCCCGAGTACAACGCCACACGCGCGCGGGCCGGTGACTTTCTGACGCTCGCCAAGACGCCGGCGCTCGCCACCGAAGTCACGCTGCAGCCGCTCGAGCGCTTCCCGCTCGACGCGGCGATCCTGTTCTCGGACATCCTCACGGTGCCCGATGCAATGGGGCTCGGTCTCGCCTTCGCCGCCGGCGAAGGCCCGCGATTCACGCGACCGCTGCGCGACGAGACGGCCATCGCGCGGCTCGCGGCGCCCGATCCCGCGCGCGAGCTGCGCTACGTGCTCGACGCGGTGCGCGAGATCCGCAGCGCGCTCGGCGGGCGCGTTCCGCTGATCGGCTTCTCCGGCAGCCCGTACACCCTCGCCTGCTACATGGTCGAGGGCTCGGGAAGCAGCGACTGGCAGACCCTGAAGACCATGCTGTACGCGCGGCCCGACCTGCTGCATCGCATCCTTACGGTGACCGCGCAGGCGGTGACCGACTATCTCAATGCGCAGATCGAGGCCGGCGTACAGGCGGTGATGATCTTCGATACCTGGGGCGGCACGCTGAGCTACCTGGATTACGAAACGTTCTCGCTCGCCTACACGCGCGGCGTGATCGCCGCGTTGCGCAAGGAGGCCGAGGGCCGCCGCGTGCCGAGCATCCTGTTCACCAAGGGCGGCGGCCAGTGGCTCGAAGCAATGGCGGCAAGCGGCGCCGATGCACTTGGGCTCGACTGGACGACCGATCCCCGCGCGGCGCGGCGTCGCGTCGGGTCGCAGGTCGCGCTGCAGGGCAACCTCGATCCGATGGCGCTGCTCGCGCCGCCGAAGGCGGTCCGCGGCGAAGCCCGCAAGGTGCTCGACGCGTTCGGCGCCGCCCCCGGGCATGTTTTCAACCTCGGCCATGGCATTTCGCAATACACGGCGCCGGAAGCCGTGGCAGATCTGGTGGACGAAGTACGTACTTACAGTACGAAATTGAGGGCGGTCGCTGGCCCCTGAAGTGAATCGCTGGGGCGTTTCGAGCCACGACCGGCGCGCACTTAAGTCTTGACTTATGCACATAGACATGTTCCGAGCTGCCGTGGAACGCCGAAACCATGCTTCCCTCGGGGATCGATCATAAGCAATTGAATTTACGATGAATTTTTGGGTGGTCTCGCTAACCTGTGGACGGAAAAGCAATTTTTCTGCGATCTGTGACGGACAGATGACGCCTTTACCCACATGTTTATCCACAGGCGCAGGGGCGCGCGCGACGGCCATGTGCAGGCGCGCCGCTGCGGTGCCCTGGGTGAGCTTCCTGGGCTAAGCTGCCGCCGGCCCTGAACTCTCTTGCCCACGCAAGGCACCCCGAGCGGGTGACCTGACATGGACGTACTGCGCGTCGCCCTCGACGTCCCGCTGCCGACGCTGTTCGACTATCTGCCCCGCCCGGAGGTCCATGCCGCGGTCGGCGACCGCGTCGTCGTCCCCTTCGGCTCACGCCGGCGCATCGGTGTCGTGGTCGAGCGCGCCGGCGACAGTGCGCTGCCGCTGGACAAGCTCAGGCCCATCGAGGCGGTGCGCGACGACGCGCCGCGCCTGGACGACCAGTGGCTCGCCCTGATGCGGTTTCTTGCCGGCTATTACCAGCGGCCGCTCGGCGAGACGATCGTCGCGTCGCTGCCGCCGCGGCTGCGCGTCCTGCGCCCGTTGCCCCGGGTCTCCAATCCCGTCCTGCGGCTCTCGGCGAGCGCGCCCACCGAGCCGCTGCGCGCGCCGCGCCAGCAGGCGCTCATCGAGGCGCTGCGCGCCGGGCCGCTTGCCGAGGAGGCGCTGCTCGACCGCGACCCCGCGACGCGCGCGCGCGAGCGCGTCGCGCTGCGCAAGCTGATCGAGGCGGGCTGGGTCGAGCGGGCGCCGGCCCCGGGTGGACCGGGCGGCACGCGCTTCGTCACCGAGCACGCGCTGAACGCCGAGCAGGCGGCTGCCTTTGCCGAGATGCGCGCCGCGCTCGGCCGCTACGGCGCATTCCTGCTGCACGGGATCACCGGCAGCGGAAAGACCGAGATCTACCTGCAGCTGATCGCCGAGCTGCTCACGCGCGGCGGGCAGGCGCTCGTGCTGGTGCCCGAAATCAGCCTCACGCCGCAGCTCGAGGCGCGCTTTCGCCGCGCGTTCCCGGACACCGCGCTCGCGGTGATGCACAGCGGGCTCGAGGAGGGCGTGCGCACGGCGGCCTGGCTAGACGCGGCGCGCGGCGACGCGGCGATCGTTCTCGGCACCCGGCTCGCCGCGCTGGCGCCGATGCCGCGCCTTGGCCTGATCGTGATCGACGAGGAGCACGACAGCTCGTTCAAGCAGCAGGAGGGTCTGCGCTACTCCGGGCGCGATGCCGCGGTGTATCGCGCGCACCTCGCGGCCTGCCCGGTCGTTCTCGGCACCGCGACCCCCGCGCTGGAGACCTGGTTCAACAGCGAGGCCGGGCGCTATCGCCGCATCACCCTGCCCACCCGGGCGGCGCCCGGCGCAGTGCTGCCGCGCGTGCACACGCTCGACCTCGCCGCCGAGCCGCTCGCGCAGGGCATCGCCGAGCGCCTGCTCGGCGCCATCGAGGCGCGCCTCGCCCGCGGTGAACAGAGCCTCGTGTTCATCAACCGCCGCGGCTACGCGCCGGTGCTCGCCTGCCCGGCCTGCGGCTGGGCCGCCGGCTGCACGCGCTGCACCGCGCATCTCGTGCTGCACGCCACCGACCAGCGGCTGCGCTGCCATCACTGCGGCGCCGAGGAACGCGTGCCGCGCAGCTGTGCGGTCTGCGGCAACGTCGATCTGCGGGCGCTCGGCCGCGGCACGCAGCGCGTCGAGGAGACGCTCGCGGCGCGCTTCCCCACGGCGCGCATCATCCGGATCGACCGCGATACGGCGCGCCGCCGGGAAATGCTGGCGCGTACCCTGGAGGATATTCGCCGCGGCGCGGCCGACATCCTGGTCGGCACGCAGCTGCTCGCCAAGGGGCACGATTTCCCCGGGCTCACGCTGGTCGGCGTGCTGAACGCGGATGCGGCATTGCTGTCGACCGACTATCGCGCCGCAGAGCGGCTGTTCGCCACGCTCGCCCAGGTCGCCGGCCGCGCAGGACGACGCGAGCGCCCGGGCGAGGTGATGGTGCAGACGCGCTATCCGCGCCATCCGCTGTTCGCCGCGCTCGCGCGGCACGACTACGCCGGCTTCGCCGCCGCGCAGCTGGACGAGCGCCGGCAGGCCGGTTTCCCGCCCTACGTCTCCGAGGCGGTGCTGCGCGCCGAGGCGCCGCGCCTCGAGGACGCCATGGCGTTCCTGCAGCATGCCCTGGCGCAGGCCGGCGCGCCCGAGGCGGTCAGCGTTTACGACCCGGTACCTCAGCTGCTCACCCGCCGCGCCGGCCTCGAGCGCGCAAAGCTGCTCGTGCAGTGCGCCTCGCGCACGCGCCTGCAGGCCTTCCTCGCTGTCTGGAACGCCCAGCTGATGGCCGCACCCGCGTCGCTCGCGCGCCGCGTGCGCTGGCACCTCGATGTCGATCCGATCGACATCGACTGAGCCCGCCGATGGGCGCGCCGAAACCCGATCGCCCCGACCGCGCGTTTACGCGATAACTTCTATAATTCGCGGCCTTTCGCGATGCCACTCACCGACGACCCGAAAACCCTCCTCGAGCGCATCCTGAGCGAAGGCCTTGCGCAGGTCGCGCCCGGCGTGTCCGGCGTCGAGGTGCAGCTCGAGCGTCCGCGCAATCCGGAGCACGGCGACTTTTCCTGCAACGCGGCGATGCAGCTCGCGCGCGTCCTTAAGCGCAAGCCGCGCGAGATCGCCGTGCAGCTGCTGGAATCGGTCGCCCGCCAGGTCGCGGCGAGCCTGGCCTTCGAGCCGCTCGAAGTCGCCGGCGCAGGCTTCATCAACGCGCGCCTCTCGCCGCAGGCGCGCGCCGCAGTGGTGCATCGCGTGCTCGCCGAGGGCGCCGAGTTCGGCCGCGCGCGCGCGGCACGGCGCGATCGCGTGCAGGTGGAGTTCGTCTCGGCGAATCCGACCGGACCGTTGCATGTCGGCCACGGACGCGGCGCGGCCTATGGCGCGAGCCTCGCGGCGGTGCTCGAATTCGCCGGCGCCACCGTGACGCGCGAGTTCTACGTGAACGACGCCGGGCGCCAGATGGACATCCTCGCGCTGTCGGTGTGGCTGCGCTACCTGCAGGCGCGCGGCACCGTCGTGCCGTTCCCCGAGGACGGCTACCGCGGCGAGTACGTGCGCGAGATCGCCGCGCAGCTCACCGATGCGCATGTCGCGCGCTTTGCGCGCGAGGTCGCGGACCCGGAGGCGTTTCCCGTCGCGCAGCCGGGCGACGACCCGGACGCGGCGCTGGACGCCCTGATCGCCGCGGCCAAGCAGCTGCTCGGCGAGGACTGGTCCGCGCTGCATCACTTTGCGCGCGAAGCGATGCTGGAGGACCAGCGCGAGGATCTCGCCGCGTTCCGGGTGGGCTTCGACAGCTGGTTCTCGGAGGCCTCGCTCTTTGCGCAGGGCGCGGTCGACGCCACGGTGCAAAAGCTCGAGGCCCGCGGCCATCTGTACGAGAAGGACGGCGCGCTGTGGTTCCGCTCGACGCAGTTCGGCGACGAGAAGGACCGCGTCGTACGCCGCGAGAACGGCCAGTACACCTATTTCGCGTCCGACATCGCCTACCACGCCGACAAGTTCGCGCGCGGCTTCGATCGCATGATCGACGTCTGGGGCGCGGACCATCACGGCTACATCCCTCGCGTGCGTGGCGCGATCGAGGCGCTCGGGCTCGAAGCCGCCCGCCTCGACGTCGCGCTGGTGCAGTTTGCGGTGCTGTATCGCGGCGGCGAGAAGGTCGCCATGGGCAAGCGCTCGGGCGAGTTCGTCACGCTGCGCGAGCTGCGCGAGGAAGTCGGCAACGACGCCGCGCGCTTTTTCTACGTCATGCGGCGCGCCGACCAGCACCTCGATTTTGACCTCGACCTCGCCAAGAGCGAGTCGCAGGACAATCCGGTGTACTACGTCCAGTACGCGCACGCGCGGCTGTGCAGCGTGTTCGCGCAATGGGGCGGCGATGCCGCGCGGCTCGCCGACGCTTCGCTCGCGCCGCTCGCCAGCGCGCGCGAGGTCGTGCTCATGCGCACGCTGGCGGAGTTCCCGGACGTCGTGCAAGGGGCCGCGCAGGAGCTCGCGCCGCACACGATCGCCTTTTACGCGCGCGAACTCGCGGCGAACTTGCACAGCTACTATAATGCCGAGCGCATCCTCGTCGACGACGGGGACCTGTGTACGGCGCGCCTCGCGCTGTGCGCGGCGGTGCGGCAGGTGCTCGCGAATGCGCTGTCGCTGCTCGGCGTCAACGCACCGGAGGAAATGTAATGGCCCGGCGGGCTGCAACGCGGCAGGTGAACGTCAAGCGCGCACGCGGCGGCTTTTTCCTCGGCGTGATCATCGGATTGGTCCTGGGGCTCGGCATCGCGCTGGGCGTCGCTTTCTATCTCAACAAGACGCCGATCCCGTTCTCTCCGCGCGCCAAATCCGACGCCAAGGATTCCGCGTCAAAGGCGCCGAGCATCGCCGGCATGCCGCAGGGCAGCGCGCAGCTGCCGGCCTTTTCGGCGGCGACGCCGACCGAGAAGCCGCGCTACGACTTCTACAAGATCCTGCCGGGCGGCGAGGCGCCGACGACCGGCAAGCCGGCCGCCAAGCCGGCGCCGACGCCGGCCCCCGCGGCCTCTGCCGCGCCGGTTCCCAGGCCGAGCGTGACCAACGAGCCTTATTTCATCCAGGTCGGGTCGTTTCAGAACCCGGTCGACGCCGACAACCACAAGGCGCAGCTCGCGATCATCGGGCTGGAATCGAGCGTCGAGCCGACGACCCTGCCCGACAAGGGCACCTGGTACCGCGTGCGCGTCGGTCCGTTTACAAAACTTGAAGATATCAACCGCGTTCGCCGGATCCTGGCGCAGAACGGAATCAAGTCCACGCTGGTCAAAGCCAAGACCGGAACCACAGCGAAAGTGAACTGACATGGCAGATCGCAGCAGGATCGACCCGCTACGCAGACGCATCCTGCTCGCGGGCGTGGGACTCGCGGCGCTCGGCGGGGTTTCGAGCGGCGTGCACGCCGAGCCCGTGGCCGGGCGCAACTACACCGTGCTCGACCCGGCGCTGCCCGTCGAGTCCGCCGACAAGATCGAAGTCCTCGAATTCTTCTGGTATGGCTGCCCGCACTGCTACCACCTGCAGCCGTACATGGAAAAGTGGGTGAAAACGCTGCCCGACGACGTCGTGCTGCGCCGCGTGCCGGCGATCTTCAACCAGCGCTGGGCGCGCGATGCGTACACCTTCTACGCCTTCGAGGCGCTCGGCGTCCTCGAGAAAGTGCACCGTCCGTTCTTCGATGCAATCCACCGCGACCGGCTGAAGAGCGACGACAAGGATGCGATGCACGAATGGCTGCGCAAGGAGGGCATCGACCCGAAGAAATTCGACGAAGCGGTCGCCTCGTTCGGCGTGCAAAGCAAGGTGCGCCGGGCGATGCAGCTCACGACGGGCTACCGCATCGACGGCACGCCTTCGCTCGCGGTGAACGGACGCTACCGCATCAGCGCCGATCAGGCCTCGAGCCAGGAGGACATGCTGGCGACCGCGAACTACCTGATCGGGCTGGAGCGCAAGCGGCTCGCGAAGAAGTAGGCGCGGGCGGCTGACCGGAATGCATCTGCGCACGCCCCGGATCCTGCTGATCGCGCTTTCGCTGCTGCTCGGCGCGACGGTCCACGCGCAGAACTACCAGGAAGGCGAGCAGTATGCGCGCCTCGAGCCCCCTCGCCCGGTCGAGGGCGGGGCTGCGGTCGAAGTCATCGAGTTCTTCTACTACGGCTGCGCGGTGTGCTACGAAGCCGAGCCGCAGGTCGTGCGCTGGCTCGCGAGCAAGGGCAGCGGGGTGCGCTTGCTGCGCGTGCCTGCGGTGCCGAACGCGCGCTGGGCTGGATTCGCCCGCACGTTCTACGCGCTCGAAGCGATCGGCGAGCTCGCGCGCCTCAACTGGCCGCTGTACGACAATCATCACTTCGACGGCCGGCGCCTCGACGAGGAAGCGAATCTGCTGAAATGGCTTTCGACGAACGGCGTCGATGCGCAGCGCTTCCGCGAAGTGCGCGACTCTGCGGCCGTCGCGGCGAAGGTCGACACCGCGAAGAAGATGCTCGAGGACTACGGCATCAAGCGCGTGCCAAGCTTCGTGGTCGGCGGCCGCTACGTCACCTCGCCGCAGGCTGCGGGCGGGGTCGCGGAGACGATCAAGGTCGTCGACTACCTGGTGGGGCGGGTCAAGAGCAGCAAGTAGGACGGCGTCAGACCAAGGGGTCAGACCCCTTTGTGATATGCGAAGGCCCTTAGCGATCTAAAAGGGGGTCTGACCCCTTTTGGCGTTGGGGTCCGACCCCATTTGCCTGTCCCCTTTTTAGCGCTTCGCCGCCTTGGCATTCTTCGCCTTCTTGCCGCTCAACCGCAGCATCGCGTAGCTCCCCGGCGCGTCTTCCAGCACGCGCAGCGCGTGGTCGCCCGGCGTGCGCGCCGGTAGCTTGGGCGCATCGGCGTTGCGCGCATCGATCCAGGCCTGCCAGTCCTCCCACCACGAACCCGGGCGCTGGGTCGCGGTGTCGAACCATTCCTCGGGCGTATCGGGCAGCGATTCGTTGGTCCAGTAGTGGTATTTCTTCGCCGCCGGCGGGTTGACGATCCCGGCGATGTGTCCCGAGCCGCCCAGCACGAAGCGCACCGGGCCGCCGAGCGTGCGCGCGCCGCGGTAGGTCGTCTTCCACGGCGCGATGTGATCCTCGACCGTGGAGATGAAGTACGCGGGCAAGCGCACCTTGGACAGGTCGATCGGCACGCCCGCGAGCGTAATGCCGCCCGGCACACCGAGCAGGTTCTTCAGATACATGTTGCGCAGGTAGAAGCTGTGCATCCGCGCGGGCATTCGCGTCGAGTCCGAGTTCCAGTACAAGAGGTCGAACGGAAACGGATCCTTGCCGAGCAGGTAGTTGTTGATGACGAACGACCACACGAGGTCGTTCGCCCGGAGGATATTGAAGGTGCTCGCCATCTCGGAGCCCTCGAGATAGCCGCGCTGGTTCATTTTCTTCTCGAGGTTCTCGACCTGCGCTTCGTCGATGAAGACGCCGAGCTCGCCCGGTGCCGAGAAATCCAGCAGGCTGACGAAGAACGTCGCGCAGTTCACGCGGTCGTCGCCCTTCGCCGCAAGGTAGGCAAGCGTGGCGCCGAGCAGCGTGCCGCCCAGGCAGTAGCCGATGATGTTGACCTTGCGCTCACCGGTGGCCTGCTCGATGGCATCGAGCGCCGCGAGCGAGCCTTCGAGCATGTAGTCCTCGAAGCCCTTTTGCGCGAGCCGCGCGTCGGGATTCACCCAGCTCACCACGAACACCGTGTGCCCCTGGCCGACCGCCCACTTGATGAACGAGTTGCTCTCGCGCAGGTCGAGTATGTAGTACTTGTTGATCCAGGGCGGGATGATCACCAGCGGCTGCGCGTAGACCTCCGACGTCGCCGGCGCGTACTGGATGAGCTGCATCAGCTCGGTCTGGAACACGACCTTGCCCGGCGTGGTCGCGACGTTCTTGCCGAGCTCGAAGGCGCGCTCGTCGGTCATGCTGATGCGCAGCTGCCCGTCGCCGCGCTCGATGTCCGCCAGCAGATTGTTCAGGCCCTTGATCAGATTCTGGCCGCCGCTCGACAGCGTCTCGCGCAGCACCTGCGGATTGGTCATCGCGAAGTTCGAAGGCGCCAGCGCGTCGACGTACTGGCGGGTGAAGAACGCCACCTTCTTCTCGGATTCGGGCGACAGCCCCTCCACGCCGGCGACCGCATGCTGGATGTGGCGCGCGGCGATCAGGTAGGACTGCTTCATGTAGTCGAACAGGAAGTTGTCCGACCAGTCGGAGTCCTTGAAGCGCGAATCGCCCTTCGCGGGCGCGGCGACCGGCGCTACCTGCTGCCCGAGCAGCTTCATCCAGCTCGATTGCCACAGGTGCATGTAGTCGAACATCATGCTCGTCGACAGTGAGGCGATCGCGAAGGGATTCGCCAGCATGCGCTCGTACAGATCCATGAAGGCCTTCGCGATCCCCAACTCGTCGGACACCGACGCGCTGATGCTGTTCGAGACGTGGCGCTGGGCGAAGTCGTTCAGCAGGCGCGCCGAGCGCTCGGCGACCTCGTGGTAGACCTTGGCGAGTTCGCCGTGGTCGGTCGCCGCTGGCTGGGTCTTGGGCTCGGGCACGGGGTCTCCTCGGTCTTCGATCAACGTCCGGCTGCGCCGCGCGCGGCGCGGTCTCAGGCGGCGGCGCGCGTCTGCGCGCGCGCCGGCTCGTAGCGGGCGACGCCCTGCGCGTCGATCAGGCGCACGACCGCACCGTTCGCGTGGAGGTGGTGCAGGTGCGCAATCGCCTCGCCCATCGCGAAAAAGATCTGGCTGTCGCCGAGCGGGCGCTTGAACAGCACCGGCAGCACGTCGACCGCGCTCTTCGGCGCCTCGGCGCAGGCCGCCAGCAGCTCCGCGAGACGCGCGTCGTGGTGCGCCTCGAGTGCCTCGACGCGCGCATGCGCACCGCGAAACGGCATGCCGTGCGAAGGCAGCACGAGCACGTCGGCGGGCAGCGCCAGGAAGCGGCGGATCGACGCGAGGAACATGCCGAGCGGGTCCCCCTCCGGGTCGATCGGGCGCACCGCGACGTTGGTCGAGATCCTGGGCAGCAGCATGTCGCCCGAGATCAGCACATTCGTCGCCGCGCAGTAGAGCGCGGCATGCTCGGGCGAATGCCCGTGACCGCCGATCACCTGCCAGGGCCGGCCGTCGATGTCGATGCAGGCGCCGTCGGTGAGCCTGCGGTGCGCGCCGGGGAATTCCGGCACCAGCCTGCGAAACAGGTCGCCACGCCTGGACAGCGCGACGACGCGCGCCTCGTCGAGGCCGTTTCCCCGATATAGGGCGGCCGATGCGTCCGGCGTGTAGCTGGCCATGCCCGCGTGGATCGCGTGCACGGTAAGGAACTCGCCGCGCGTCATCCACAGCAGCACGCCGAAGCGCTCGCACAGCCAGGCGGCATTGCCGGCATGATCCGGATGGTAGTGCGTGACGAGGACGCGCCGCACCGGGCGAGCGTCGAGCGCCGTGTCGAAAATCGTCTCCCACAGTGCGCGGGTCGGCGGATTGCCGATGCCGGTGTCGACGATCGTCCAGCCGCCCGCGTCTTCCAGCAGCCACAGGTTGATGTGATCGAGCTCGAACGGCAGTCCCATGCGCAACCAGCGCACGCCGGGCGCGACGTCGGTCACCATCCCCGGCGCGGGTGGCTCGGCAATGGGATATTCGAGGGCGGCGGGAGTGGCCACGGGGGATGGGCTAGAATCCGCGCTCACCCGCGCGCCAAGCAACAACACTGGGGCGCACGAGGGCACGGGGCGGCTGATTATCGCCGCATCGCAGCATCCGGGCAACATCGACCCATGACGTCTCGACTCCGAACGCGCAGCGGCGAAAAGGACCGTGCCGAGTACTCCATCGGCGAACTCGCGCGCGAGTTCGACGTCACGCCGCGCGCAATCCGCTTCTACGAGGATCAGGGCCTGCTCGCGCCGCGCCGCGAAGGCCAGCGGCGCATCTACACGCAGCGCGAGCGGACCCGGCTGAAGCTCACGCTGCGCGGCAAGCGCCTCGGCCTGTCGTTGTCGGAGATCCGCGACCTGATCGACATGTACGAGCCGGGGCGCGACGAGCGCCCGCAGCTCGAGCGCTTTCTGTCCGCGCTGGAGAGCCACCGCAGCGCGCTCGAGCAGCAGCGCACCGACATCGAGGCGCAGCTCTCCGAGATCGCGGCATTCGAGAAGCGAGTGCGCAAGCAGCTCAGCCGAGGGTAGACAAAGGGCAGAGAAACAGGGTTGACGTTTACGTAAACGTAAAGTAGCCTGCCCGATCTGCCCGCCGCCCGCGCCGCCAAGATCGGCGGCCCGTTCGCGAGGACACCATGGAATACCCCTTCCTTCGATTCGACCACGGCGAGACGATCGACATGCTGCGCGCCTCGGTGCAGGACTTCGCGGCGAAAGAGATCGCGCCACGCGCCGCCGAGATCGACCAGTCGAACGCGTTTCCCATGGAGCTCTGGCCGAAGCTCGGCGCGCTCGGCCTGCTCGGCGTCACGGTCGAGGAACGCTACGGCGGCTCGGCGCTCGGCTATCTGGCGCATATCGTCGCGGTCGAGGAAATCAGCCGCGCCTCGGCGGCGGTCGCGCTGTCCTACGGCGCGCACTCCAACCTGTGCGTCAACCAGATCCGCCGCAACGGCAGCGAGGCGCAGCGCGAGAAATACCTGCCGAAGCTCGTGACCGGCGAGCACATCGGCGCGCTCGCGATGAGCGAACCCGGCGCCGGCTCGGACGTGGTCAGCATGCGGCTGCGCGCCGAGCTGCGCGGCGAGCGCTACGTCTTGAACGGCAACAAGATGTGGATCACCAACGGCCCGGACGCGGACGTGCTGGTCGTCTACGCCAAGACCGACGCCAACGCCGGTCCGCGCGGCATCACGGCCTTCCTGATCGAGAAAGGCATGAAGGGATTCTCGACGGCGCAGAAGCTCGACAAGCTGGGCATGCGCGGCTCGAACACCTGCGAGCTCGTGTTCCGCGATTGCGAAGTGCCGGTCGAAAACGTGCTCGGCGAGCAGGGACGCGGCGTCAACGTGCTGATGAGCGGGCTCGATTACGAGCGCGCCGTGCTCGCCGGCGGCCCGCTGGGCATCATGGCCGCCTGCCTGGACCAGGTGCTGCCCTACGTGCACGAGCGCAAGCAGTTCGGCCAGCCGATCGGCGAGTTCCAGCTCATGCAAGGCAAGCTCGCCGACATGTACGTGACCTTCTCGGCCTGCCGCGCCTATGTCTACGCGGTCGGCCAATCGCTCGACCGCGGCGAGACCACGCGCAAGGACGCCGCCGGCGCGATCCTCTACGCCGCCGAAAAAGCGACCTGGATGGCCGGCGAGGCGATCCAGGCCTTCGGCGGCATGGGCTACATCAACGAGACCCCCACCGGGCGCCTGTGGCGCGACGCGAAGCTCTACGAGATCGGCGCCGGCACTTCCGAGATCCGCCGCTGGCTGATCGGGCGCGAACTGTTCGCCGAGACGGCGTAGCGTGGATGCGTGGATGAGTAGATGAATCCCGGCAGCGCAGCCCAGGCGGGCGTTCCCGGAACGCTGGGCGAGGTCGTTTCCCTGCACGGGCGCTGGTACGCGCGCCACTGGAACTTCGGCACGTACTTCGAGGCCCTGGTGGCGCGCGATCTCGGCGCCTTTTTCGCGGCGTTTGACCCGAGCCGCGACGGATTCTGGGTCGAACGCGACGACGCCGCAGCCGTCGTCGGCAGCATCTCGATCGTCGGACCGCGCACGGCCGACCGTCCTGCGCGGCTGCGCTGGTTCATCGTCGACGAACGCATGCAGGGTCGCGGACTCGGGCGTAAGCTGATGCACGGCGCGATGCAGTTCTGCCGGGACGCCGGCCATCGATGCGTCACCCTCACGACCTTCGCCGGCCTGGACGCGGCCGCTGCGCTGTATGCCGCGCACGGCTTTCGCTTGACCGACGAGCATGTCGACCGAAGCTGGGGCGTGCCCGTCACCGGGCAACGCTTTGACTGGACAGCAGCCTGAGGAGGCAATCATGAAACAGGACCCCATTGTCATCGTTTCCGCCGCCCGCACCCCGATGGGCGGCTTTCAGGGCGCGCTGAAGGACTTTGCCGCGCCCGCGTTGGGCGCCGCGGCGATCCGCGCCGCGCTCGAGCGCGCCGGGGTCAGGCCCGAGGACGTGCAGGAAGTGATCATGGGCTGCGTCCTGCCCGCGGGGCAGGGCCAGGCGCCGGCGCGCCAGGCGAGCCTCGGCGCCGGCCTGCCGCTCGCGGCCGGCTGCACGACGCTCAACAAGATGTGCGGCTCGGGCATGAAGGCCGCGATGCTCGCGCACGACCTGCTCAGCGCCGGCAGCATGGACGTGGTCGTCGCCGGCGGCATGGAATCGATGAGCAATGCGCCCTACCTGCTGCCGAAGGCACGCGCCGGCTACCGCATGGGGCACGCCCAGGTGCTCGACCACATGTTCTTCGACGGCCTCGAGGACGCCTACGACAAGGGGCGTCTGATGGGCACGTTCGCAGAGGACTGCGCGCAGAAATACGCCTTCACGCGCGAGGCGCAGGACGCCTTTGCGATCGCCTCGCTCAAGCGCGCGCAGCAGGCGAACACCGAAGGCTGGTTCGCCTGGGAGACCACGCCGCTCGCGATCAAGGCCGGCAAGGACGAAAAGTTCATCGAGATGGACGAGCAGCCGTTCAAGGCGAACCTCGACAAGATCCCGACGCTGCGGCCGGCGTTCCGCAAGGACGGTACGGTCACCGCGGCGAATTCCTCCTCGATTTCGGACGGCGCCGCGGCGCTCGTGATGATGCGCCGCTCGAGCGCGGAAAAGCTCGGTCTCGCGCCGCTCGCCACGCTGCTCGGCCATGCGACCCACGCGCAGGAACCCGGCTGGTTCACCACCGCGCCGGTCGCGGCGATGCACAAGCTTTTCGATCGCACCGGCTGGCGCGCGAAGGACGTCGACCTCTACGAGATCAACGAAGCCTTCGCCGTGGTCACCATGGCGGCCATGCAGGAACACAAGCTGCCGCACGACAGGGTGAATATCCACGGCGGTGCCTGCGCGCTCGGCCATCCGATCGGCGCCTCCGGGGCGCGCATCATGGTGACGCTGCTCGGCGCGCTGCGGCGCACCGGCGGCAGGCGCGGCGTGGCGAGCCTTTGCATCGGCGGCGGCGAGGCCACTGCGGTCGCGCTGGAGCTTTGCTAGCCGCACAATGCTGATGCAAAGCCACCACGACATGCTGCGCGAGTCGGTGCGCGCCTTCGCGCGCGCCGAGCTCGCGCCGCGCGCCGCGCAATGGGACCGCGACAGCAGTTTCCCGCGCGAGCAGCTCAAGGCGCTCGCCGAAATGGGCCTGTTCGGCGTCTCGATCCCCGACGAATGGGGCGGCGCGGGCATGGACGCGACCGCGCTCGCGATCGCCTGCGAGGAGGTTTCGGCGGGCGACGGCGCGACCGGAACGATCATTTCGGTCAACAATCTGGTGGCCGGAATCCTCAGCGGCTACGCCGACACCGCGCAGAAGGAGCGCTGGCTGAAGCCGGTCGCGCGCGGCGCGCTGCTCGGCGCGTTCGCGCTCACCGAGCCGCACACCGGGTCGGACGCCTCGGCCATCACGACCCGCGCCGAATTGAACGACGGCGTCTACGTCCTGAACGGCGTCAAGCAGTTCATCACCTCGGGCAGGACAGCCGACGTCGCCGTCGTATTCGCGGTGACCGACAAGTCGGCGGGCAAGAAGGGCATCAGCGCCTTCGTCGTGCCGACCGCGACGCCCGGCTGGATCGTCGCGCGCGTCGAGGAAAAGGCCGGCCAGCACGCCTCCGACACCGCGCAGATCGTCCTCGAGAACTGCCGGGTGCCGCTGGACCACCGCCTCGCCGAGGAGGGGGTCGGTTACCGCATCGCGCTCGCCAACCTCGAATCCGGACGCATCAACATCGCCGCGCAGGCGGTCGGCATGGCGCGCGCCGCGCTCGAGGCGGCGCTCGCCTACGCCCGCGAGCGCAAGACCTTCGGCCACGCGCTGATCGAGCACCAGGCGGTCAATTTCCGCCTCGCCGACATGGCGACGAGCATCGAGGCCGCGCGCCAGCTTTACCTGCATGCCGCGGCCTTGCGCGACGCGGGCAAGCCCTGCCTGAAGGAGGCGTCGATGGCAAAGCTGTTCGCATCCGAAATGGCCGAGAAGGTGTGTTCGGACGCGATGCAGATTCACGGCGGCTACGGCTACGTCGCGGATTTCCCGGTCGAGCGCATCTGGCGCGACGTCCGCGTGTGCAAGATCTACGAGGGCGCGAGCGACATTCAACGCATGCTCATCGGCCGCACGATCGCGGCGGAGGGTGGATGACGCTGACGCGGATCGCCTACGAGGGCTGCCCGCTATGCGGCGAGAAGGCATTCGATCGCCTGCCGCCCTACAACTGCAGCAACCATCCGCTGTACAAGCCATCGCTGCCGGCGCTCATGAAATGGCGCCGCTGCGGTGCCTGCGGGCACGTATTCACCGATGGCTATTTCGGCGATGCGGCGCTCGCGGTGCTGCTCTCGGACGTGCAGCAACGCCAGCAGCCCGGCAGCGACGTGGAGAACGGGCGCAATCGCTGGGCGCCGGTCGTCGAGCGCGTGGCCGCGCTCGTGCCCGGGGCGCCGCAGTGCGGTTTCGAGACGCAAACCGCGCCCGGCCGCTGGCTGGACATCGGCTTCGGCGACGGCGCGCTGCTGATGACCGCGCAGGAGTGGGGATTCGACGTCCTCGGCATCGATCTTCGCGCGGACAGCGTGGACGCGCTGAACGTGCTGGGCGTACCCGCACGATGCATCGCTTTGGACCAGCTCGATGCCCCCGGCGCTTTCGACGTGATCTCGATGGCCGACGTGCTCGAGCACATGCCCTTTCCCGGGCAGGCACTCGGGCAGGTCCACCGGCTGCTCGCCGCGCGCGGGATCGTCTATGTTTCGATGCCCAATGCGGACAGCGCGAGCTGGCGCGCGCTCGATCGCGAAGGAAAGAACCCGTACTGGGTCGAGATCGAGCACTACCACAACTTCACGCGCGAACGGCTGCAGGCGCTGCTGCGCGAAAGCGGCATGGCGCCGATCTGGTACGGGGTGAGCAATCGTTACCGCTGCGGAATGGAACTCATCGCCCGCCGAACGGGCGAGACCGCCGAGCGACCTTAAAGGAGGCACCATGGCAGGCGCGCTGGATTTCTACTTCGATTTCTCTTCTCCCTACGGCTATCTCGCCTCCCAGAAGATCGAGGCGCTCGCGAAAAAGCACGGGCGTACGGTGAACTGGTGCCCGATCCTGCTCGGCGCCATCTTCAAGGTGACCGGCGGCGCGCCGCTGCCGAACCTGCCGCTCAAAGGCGATTACGCCAGGCGCGACTTCCTGCGCTCGGCGAAATTCCACGGCGTGCCGATGAAATATCCGAGCAGCTTCCCGATTTCCGGCGTCGCGCCGACGCGTGCCGTGGTCTGGCTGAAGGGCAAGGATCCGGCGAAGGTGCCGGAGCTGGTCAAGGCGCTTTACAAGGCGCTGTTCGTCGACGACGTCAACATCTCGGAGCTCGACAACGTGGTGAAGGTCGCCGCCTCGATTGGCGTCAATGCGGACGAGGCACGCGCAGCGCTAAACGACCAGGCCGTGAAGGACAAGACCAAGGTCGAAGTCGATGCGGCGCTCGCCAAGGGCGTGTTCGGCTCGCCCTACATCGTGGTCGACGGCGAGCCGTTCTGGGGCATCGACCGCTTCGACCAGATCGAGAAGTGGCTCACGACAGGAGGATGGTGATGACGCAGCCGGCATTCAAGCTGAAAAAGAACGTCCGGACGCTGCTCGACGAAGCGGCGGCGAAGACCCAGGGCATCTCGGCCGAGGCCGCGCAGGCCAAGCTCGGGGACGACAACACCGTGTTCGTCGACATCCGCGACGTGCGCGAGCTGGAGCGCGACGGCATGATCCCGGGGGCGTTTCACGCGCCGCGCGGCATGCTCGAATTCTGGGTCGACCCGGAGAGCAAGTACTACAAACCGGTGTTCGTGCCCGACAAGGCCTATATCCTGTATTGCGCCGCCGACTGGCGCGCGACGCTCGCCGCGGGGGTGCTGGCCGAGATGGGCATGGCGCAGATCTTCCACCTCGAGGGCGGCTTCGAAGAATGGAAGAAGGCCGGCCGGCCGGTCGGCCCGCGCCCGCACAACCCACACAAGCAAAAGAGCTGATTTTCGACAATGGGCGTCATCCGCTCGGCACTGAACACGCGCTCGGACGAATACCGGGCGAATTTCGCGCGCATGCAGAGGCTGGTCGCCGACCTGCGCGCCAAGGTCGCCGAGGCCGCGCTCGGCGGCGACGAGAACGCGCGCGCCAAGCATGCCGCGCGCGGCAAGCTCTTGCCGCGCGAGCGCGTACGCACCCTGCTCGACCCGGGCTCGCCGTTCCTCGAGATCGGCCAGCTCGCCGCGCATGGCATGTACGACGGCGATGCGCCCTCGGCAGGGATCATCACCGGGGTCGGGCGCATCTCGGGCCGCGAATGCGTCATCGTGGCGAACGACGCCACGGTGAAGGGCGGCACCTACTACCCGATGACGGTCAAAAAGCACCTGCGCGCGCAGGAAGTCGCCGCGCAGAACCGCCTGCCGACCATCTACCTGGTCGACTCGGGCGGCGCGAACCTGCCGAACCAGGACCAGGTGTTTCCCGACCGCGAGCATTTCGGCCGCATCTTCTTCAACATCGCCAACCTGTCGGCCGCCGGAATCCCGCAGATCGCCTGCGTGATGGGCTCGTGCACCGCGGGCGGGGCCTACGTGCCGGCAATGTCGGACGAGTCGGTGATCGTGCGCAACCAGGGCACGATCTTCCTCGGCGGGCCGCCGATCGTGAAAGCCGCGACCGGCGAGATCGTCACCCCCGAGGACCTGGGCGGCGCCGACCTGCACACGCGGATTTCGGGCGTCGCCGATCACTACGCGCTGAACGACGCGCACGCACTGGCGATCGTGCGGCGCATCGTGCGCGACCTGAACACCGGCAAGCGCGTCTCGCTCGAGCTGCGCGCGCCGCAGGAACCGCTCTACCCGGCCGACGAGATCTACGGCGTGATTCCCGACAACGTCGTGCGCAAGCCGCTCGAGATGCGCGAGGTCATCGCGCGCATGGTCGACGGCTCGGAGCTGGACGAGTTCAAGCGCAACTATGGCACCACCCTGGTGACCGGCTTCGCGCACATCCACGGCTACCCGATCGGCATCCTCGCCAACAACGGCGTGCTGTTTTCGGACAGCTCGCTCAAGGCGGCGCACTTCATCGAGCTCGCCGCGCAGCGCGGCATCCCGCTGCTGTTTCTGCAGAACATCACCGGCTACATGGTCGGGCGCAAGTACGAAGCCGGCGGCATCGCCAAGGACGGCGCCAAGATGGTGACCGCGGTCGCCACCGCGAAAGTGCCGAAATTCACCATGATCGTCGGCGGCTCCTTCGGCGCCGGCAACTACGGCATGTGCGGCCGTGCCTATTCGCCGAGGTTCCTGTGGATGTGGCCCAACGCGCGCATCTCGGTACTCGGCGGCGAGCAGGCCTCGAGCGTGCTGGCGACCGTGCGCCGCGACGGCATCGAGGCGCGCGGCGGCAGCTGGTCGAAGGACGAGGAAGCCGCGTTCAAGGCGCCGATCCTCGAGCAGTACGAGCGCCAGGGCCACCCCTATTACGCCAGCGCCCGGCTGTGGGACGACGGCGTGATCGACCCGGCCGATGCGCGCCGCCTGCTCGGGCTCGCGATCTCGGCCTCGCTCAACGCACCGATCGAGCCGACGAAGTTCGGCGTTTTCAGAATGTAGGGAAGGAACGATGTCCGATCACCGTGCAACCATCGATTGGCGCCGCGGCGACGCGGCGTTCGACTACGAGACCTATTCGCGCAGCCACCTGCTGCGCTTCGAAGGCGACATCGCCGTGCCGGCGCGTGCCGCACCGGCCGCCATCCCGCCGACCGTGGTTGGCGGACCCGGCGTCGACCCGGAGCAGGCCTTCGTCGCCTCGCTGTCGTCCTGCCACATGCTGTGGTTCCTGCACATCGCCTGCCGCGCGGGGCACGTGGTCGAGCGCTACGTCGACGAGGCGAGCGGCGTGCTCGGCAAGGCGGCCGACGGCCGCATGGCGATGACCCGCGTCACCCTGAGCCCCGTCGTCACGTTTTCGGGTGAGACGCCGAGCCCCCAGGCGCACGCCGCGCTGCACGAGACCGCGCACGCACGCTGCTACATCGCGAACTCGGTCACCACCGAGGTCGTTGTGCAACCGAGGATCGCCTGAGCATGGCCGAGCCACTTCTGGTCGAAACGCGCGACGGCGTCGCGACGCTCACCCTCAACCGTCCCGAGATCCGCAATGCCTTCGACGACGCCCAGATCGAGCGGCTGACGCGCGCCTTGCGCGCCGCCGAGGCCGATGCCACGGCGCGGGTCGTAGTCCTCGCCGGCAACGGCCCGGCGTTCTGCGCCGGCGCAGATCTCAACTGGATGAAGCGCATGGCGGGCTATACCTACGAGCAGAACCTCGCCGACGCGACAGCCCTCGCCGAGATGCTGCGCACGCTCGATTGCCTGTCGAAGCCGACGATCGCGCGCGTGCACGGCGCCGCGTTCGCCGGCGGCACCGGCCTGGTCGCCGCCTGCGACATCGCGCTCGGCGCGCCCGAGGCGAAATTCTGCCTGTCGGAGGCGAAGCTGGGCCTGTCGCCGGCGACGATCAGCCCTTATGTCGTACGTGCGATGGGAACGCGCATGGCACGGCGCTACTTCCTCACCGCGGAAGTGTTCGACGCGGCCGAGGCATACCGTATCGGCCTGCTCTCGGCGTTGGTGCCCGCGGCCGAGCTCGATCGCGCGCTCGAGGGCATCGTCGAGCAGCTGCTCGCCGGCGGACCACAGGCGATCGCCGAGATCAAGGACCTGATCCGCGCGGTGAGCAGCGGTGCGATCGACCAAGCGATGATCGCCGACACCGCGCGGCGCATCGCCGAAATCCGCGTCACCGCGGAAGGCCGCGAAGGCATCGCGTCGTTTCTCGAAAAGCGCAAGCCCGCCTGGACGGCGCGCGGGGCCTGAACGTGTTCCGCAAGATCCTCATCGCCAACCGGGGTGAAATCGCCTGCCGGGTGATCGCCACCGCACGGCGCCTGGGCATCCGCACGGTCGCGGTGTACTCGGACGCCGACCGCGCGGCGCGCCACGTCCGGCTGGCCGACGAAGCGCGCCGCATCGGCCCGGCGAGCGCGCGCGAAAGCTATCTCTCGGGCGCCGCGATCCTCGAAGCGGCACGCAGCGCGAGTGCCGAAGCGATTCATCCAGGCTACGGCTTCCTGTCGGAGAACGCCGCGTTCGCGACGGCCTGCGAGGCGGCCGGCGTCGTGTTCATCGGGCCGAGCGCCGCTTCGATTGCCGCCATGGGCGACAAGGCGGCGGCCAAGGCATTGATGGAGAAGGCCGGCGTGCCGCTGGTGCCCGGCTACCACGGCGACAACCAGGACCTGGATTTTCTCGCCGGCGAGGCCGCGACGATCGGCTATCCGGTGCTCATCAAGGCCTCCGCCGGCGGCGGCGGCAAGGGCATGCGCATCGTGAGCGGCGCAGCCGAGTTCGCGTCCGCGCTTGCCGGCGCGAAGCGCGAGGCCGCCGCGGCCTTCGGCGACGATCGGGTGCTGATCGAGCGCTATCTGGAGCGGCCGCGGCACATCGAGGTGCAGGTGTTCGGCGACGGCCGAGGCAATGTCGTGCATCTGTTCGAGCGCGACTGCTCGGTGCAGCGGCGGCACCAGAAGGTTCTCGAGGAGGCGCCGGCGCCCGGGATGACCGAGGCGCGCCGGCGCGAAATGGGCGATGCCGCGGTCGCCGCGGCGCGCAGCATCGGCTACCGCGGCGCGGGCACGGTCGAGTTCATCACCGAGCAGGACGGGCGCTTCTACTTCATGGAGATGAACACCCGCCTGCAGGTCGAGCACCCGGTCACGGAGATGATCACCGGGCTCGATCTCGTCGAATGGCAGCTGCGCATCGCCGCCGGCGAGCCCCTGCCGCACAAGCAGGACGAACTGTCGATCCGCGGCCATGCGATCGAGGCGCGCATCTACGCCGAGGACCCGGACCGCGGCTTCCTGCCGCAGACCGGGCGCATTGCCCATCTGGCGTTCCCGGCCGCCGCGAGCGCCGTGCGCGTCGACACCGGCGTCGAGGCCGGCGCCGAAATCTCGCCGCACTACGATCCGATGATCGCCAAGCTCATCGTCTGGGGCGCGGACCGCGCGGCGGCGCTCGCGCGCTTGCGCACGGCGCTCGGTGAAGTCGAGATTGCCGGTCCACGCACCAACGTCGCGTTTCTGCACCGGATCGCGAGCAGCGCGGCGTTCTCGCAAGCCGCGCTCGACACCGGGCTCATCGAGCGCAACCGCGAGGAACTCTTTCCGCCGGCGGCCGGCACGCCGCGCGAGATGCTCGCCGGCGCGGCGTTTGCCGAGCTGGCCCTCGAGGCGGGCGCCGCACGCGCGCAGGCGCGCGCCTCCGGCGACCCGCATTCGCCCTGGCACGCGGTCGACGGCTGGCGCCTGAACGAGGATTCGCACCACGATTTCGTCTTCCTCGAGGATACGGTCGCGCATACGGCACGCGTACGCTTTCTGCCCGACGGCATGCGGATCGAAATCGACGGCAAGGACCACGCCTTTTACGGTGAGCAACTCGAGGACGGTCGCTCGATGGTGGCGCTCGACGGCAGCACGTTCAAGCTGCGCAGCGTGCGCGACGGCGGCCTGTGGCACCTGTTCTGCGGCGGCGCGTACCGTCGCTTTGCAGTACGTGACGACCTGCACGGCCTGGACGAGGACGCAGAGAGCGGCTCGCTCGCAGCACCGATGCCCGGCAAGGTCATCGCAGTCAGCGCCAAGGCGGGCGACCGCGTCGCGAAGGGCACGCCGCTGCTCGTTCTGGAGGCCATGAAGATGGAGCACAGCATCGCCGCGCCCGCGGATGGCCTGGTGAAGGAGGTCCGCTGCGCGCCCGGTGAACAGGTCGTAGAGGGCTTCGAGCTGATCATTTTCGAAGCCGACGCCGGCTGAACGCTCGAGGAGGATCCCGTGACACTTCCAGGCAGAGTGAGAATCGTCGAAGTCGGTGCACGCGACGGCCTGCAGAACGAGCCGGGCGAGCTGCCGACGCGCGTCAAGCTCGAGCTGATCGAACGGCTCGCAGACGCCGGCCTGCCTGCGATCGAAGCGACGGCGTTCGTTTCGCCCAAGTGGATTCCGCAAATGGCCGACCACAGCGAGGTGCTCGAAGGCATCCGCAGGAGGCCCGGCGTGGCCTACCCCGTGCTGACCCCGAACCTGAAGGGCTTCGAGGCCGCGCGCGCCGCAGGCGCCACGGAGGTGGCGATCTTCGGCGCGGCATCGGAAGCGTTCTCCAGGAAGAACATCAACTGCTCGATCGCCGAGTCGCTCGAGCGTTTCGCCAAGGTGGCCGAGGCCGCGCGCGCCGCGAACGTGCGCCTGCGCGGCTACGTCTCCTGCGTCGTGGGCTGCCCCTACGAGGGCGACATCGCACCGGATGCGGTGGCGCGCGTGACGCAGGCGCTGCACGACATGGGCTGCTACGAAGTGTCGCTCGGCGACACGATCGGCGTCGGCACGCCGCGCAGGACGCAGGCGATGATCGAAGCCTGCGCAAAGCGCGTGCCGATCGCAGAGCTCGCCGGGCACTACCACGACACCTACGGCCAGGCGCTCGCCAACATCTACGCCTCGCTCGAGCTCGGCATGGCCACCTTCGACGCCTCGGTCGCAGGCCTCGGCGGCTGTCCCTATGCCGCCGGCGCCTCGGGCAACGTGGCCACGGAGGACGTCGTCTACCTGCTGCACGGCCTCGGCATCGAAACCGGCGTCAATCTCGAGCGGCTCGCCGAAACCGGGCGCTGGATCTGCGAGGTCCTCGGGCGGGAATCGAGCTCGAAAGTCGGGCGCGCGCTCGCCGCGCAGAAGGCCAAGGCGCGCGACGCCGCGTGAGCACGCCCGCCTCGCCCTGCGTCAATGTCTGCGTCATGGACGAGGCAACCGGGCTTTGCCGCGGCTGCCACCGCACGCTCGACGAAATCGCGCGCTGGTCGGTGATGAACGAGGCCGACAAGCGTTCGGTGGTCGCGACGCTCGCGCAGCGCAAGCAACAGCAAAAGGGGTCAGACCCCTGTGGATAACTTGAAGGCAAGTTATCCACAGGGGTCTGACCCCGTTCGATTGCCGAGCGCGATCCGCGTGTTGGAGCGCGGCTGGCTGTCGTCCAACAATATCGTGCTGCATGACGACGCCGAAACGGCGACGGTGGTCGACTCGGGCTATGTGTCGCACAGCGACCAGACGGTGGCGCTCGTCGGGCATGCGCTCGAGGGCCGCCGGCTTCGCCGGCTGGTGAACACCCATTGCCATTCCGATCACATCGGCGGCAACGCGGCGCTGGCACGCGCGTTCGGCTGCACGATCGCGATCCCCGCGGGCGAAGCGCAGAACGTCGCCGCCTGGGACAGCGAAGCGCTGCACCTCGATGGCTTCGGCCAGCGCTGCGAGCGCTTCGCGTTCGATTCGACCATCGCCGCCGACGACCGGCTGACGATGGGCGGGCTCGACTGGCAGGCGCTCGCCGCCCCGGGCCACGACATGGATTCGCTCATGCTGTACGCCCCGGAGGCGCGGCTGCTGATTTCCGCCGACGCGTTGTGGGAGAACGGCTTTGGCGTTCTGTTTCCCGAGCTGTACGGCGAGGCGGGTCTCGCCGCGACGCGCACGACGCTCGACCGCATTGCGGCGCTCGACGTCGCGACCGTGATCCCGGGACATGGCGCCATCTTCAGCGATGTCCGCGCGGCGCTCGAGCGTGCCTATGGGCGGCTCGACGCCTTCACGCGCGATCCGGAGCGCGTCACGCGAAACGCGTTTCGTGCGCTGATCGTGTTCTATCTGCTGGATCGGCAGGCCGCCCGCATGGACGAACTCGCCGCACTGCTCGAGCAGGCGAGCTTCTTCGTCATGCTCAACGCGCGCTCGTACCGGCTGGCGCCCGGCGCACTGGCGCAGAAGCTGGTCGCCGAACTGACGGCGAGCGGCGTGCTGCGCGTCGAGGCAGACGTGGTGCGCCCCGCGGGCTAGTCCGAATCATGCGCACGATTGCCTGGTACTTCGATTTCGTTTCGCCATACGCCTATCTATGCCTGCAGCGCCTGCCCGAGGTCGCTGCCGAGATCGACTACCGGCCCGTGCTGTTCGCCGGACTGCTGGCACACTGGGGACAAAAAGGGCCTGCGGAGCTGGCGCCAAAGCGCCTATGGACCTACCGCTACTGCCAGTGGCAGGCCGACGCACTGGGCGTGCCGTTCCGCTTTCCGGCGCAGCACCCGTTCAATCCGCTGCACCACCTGCGTCTGGCGATCGCGGCAGGCGCGACGCCGCAGGCGGTGCGCCGGATCTTCGAGGCGATCTGGACCACGGGCGCCGACGCCGCAGATCCGGCGGCATTCGAGTCGCTCTGCCGGGCGCTGAACGTCGCGCCCGACGCGCCCGCCGCAGCCGAAGTGAAGGACGCGCTGCGCGCGAACACCGAGCAGGCCGCAACGCGCGGCGTGTTCGGCGTGCCGACCTTCGAGGTCGACGGGGCGCTGTTCTGGGGCGCCGACGCGATCGACTTCCTCAAGGCGGTCCTCGAGGATCCGTCGATCCTGCACGGCGCCGAGATGGAGCGCCTAGAGAGGCTCCCCGTCGGCGCTTCGCGAAAAACCTCCTAGCGGCCTAGAACGTCAGCGTATCGCCCGGCTGCATGGCGTGGACCTTGGTCGCGGTCTTGCCGAGCGCCTTCTTGTACTCCTCGGGCGTGCCCTTGAGCGGCGGGAAAGTGCCGTAGTGCATCGGCACCGCGTGCTTGGGCTTGAGCAGCGTGCGCGTCGCGTACGCGGCGTGCACCGGATCCATCGTGAAATGCCCGCCGATCGGCAAGAGCGCCAGGTCAGGCTTGTAGTAATCGCCGATGAACTTCATGTCGCCGAAGACCCCGGTGTCGCCCGCGTGGTAGATCGTGAAGCCGTTCTCGAGCTTGATGATGTAGCCCGCCGGCTCGCCGCCGGGGTGCACCGAGCGCTTCTTCGTTTCGGGATCGACGTAGACGACCTCGGAGCTGTGCTCCGCGTGCACCATGGTCACGGTAATTCCCGGGCCGAGCGGATGGATCGGGCCGCTCTTGTTGAAGCGGATCATCTGCTTGCCGTCGACCAGCCCGAGCGTGTCGTAGGTAGTGCCCATGTCTGCATTGAGCGCAACCTTCGCCCCGGTCAGCTTGGCGAGCGCGGGCAGATCCGCCGTGTGGTCGAAATGCCCATGGGTCACGAGGATCAGGTCGACGTGACCGAGCGCCTTGAGGTCCTTGTACTTTTCCGGCGTCTTCGGATTCTTCACGAGGAACGGGTCGATCACGATCACCTTGCCCTTGGGCGTGGTGATCTTGAACGCGGCCTGGCCGAGCCAGAGCACTTCGGTCTTGCCGCTTTGCGCGTTGGCCGCAGTGCCGAAGGCGACAAGCGCCACCGTACCGAGCAGCGCGCACAGGGCGCGGGCGAGCTTCGTCATCAGGGGTTCCTCCTCCAAAGGGGATGCCACACTAGCACGACTCGGGCGGCGCCCGTCAAGCGCTCAGCCGTACTTGCGCAGGTCCTCGATGACCTTGCCGTCGTTCGGCAGGCTGCCGGGCGCAAGCAGCTCGACCTCGCCGCGCAGCTTGGTGACGTCGCGGATCGACGCGACGATCGCCTCGACCATGCCCGCCGGACGCTCGCTCGCCTCGCAGCGCAGCGTCATGCGATCGTTGCCGGTCTCGCCTTCGACCACCAGCCGCGCCTTGGTCACCGCGGGGTGGCGGCGCAGCACTTCGTTGACCTGCTTCGGCGTCACGAACATCGCCCGTACCTTCGTCGTCTGATCCGCACGCCCCATCCAGCCTTTGATCCGGGTGTTGGTGCGGCCGCAGGGGCTTTGCCCCGGCAGCACGGCCGACAGGTCGCCGGTGCCGAAACGGATCAGCGGGTAGTCCTTGTTGAACGTGGTGACCACGACCTCGCCCACTTCGCCCGCCGCAACGGGGTCGCCGGTGCCCGGGCGGACGATTTCCACGATCAGCCCCTCGTCGAGGATCATGCCTTCGTTGACGCTGCCGTCGGGATTGAGCGACTCGTAGGCGAGCAGGCCGAGGTCCGCGGTCGCATAGGTCTGCGAGACCTGAATGCCGCGCGCGCGCATCGCTTCGCGCAGCGCCGGCGGCAGATACTCGGCGCCGACATGCGCCTTCTTCAGGCAGGACAGGTCGACGTTCAGCTCGGCTGCCTTTTCGACGATCAGCTTGAGAAACGAGGGGGTGCCGACGAAGGCCACCGCGCCGAGATCACGGATCGTCGAGACCTGCATCTCGGTCTGCCCGGTGCCGGTCGGTACCACGGTGCAGCCGATCGCGAGTGCACCCGATTCGAGCATCGAGCCTGCCGGTGTGAAATGATAGGCAAAGGTATTGACCACGAGATCGCCGGCGCGAAAGCCACCGGCATACAGGCCGCGACCGGTGCGCCACCAATCCTTGCCCAGGCCCTCGGGCTCGTAAATCGGACCGGGCGAGACGAACAGCTTGTTGAGCTTCTCGAGCGGCGTCGCATTCAGTCCGCCAAGCGGCGGCAGCGCCTTCTGCAGCTCGCCGAGGTCGGACTTGCGCGTCACCGGCAGCCGGGCGAGCGCGCTCCGCGAGTCGACCTGCTTCGCGTCGAACCCTTTCAGGATGCGCTTGAATCCGGGCGCGCGACGCTTGGCGAGCGCGATTTGCTTCGGCAACGCGGCCAGCAGCTGCGCCTCGCGCTCGTCCGGCGAACGGGCCTCGAGCGAATCGTAGTGTTCGGTCATGCGCGCTACAGCCAGCGCTTGCGGCGCCGGTACGACTTGACGTCGCGAAAGCTCTTGCGCTCGCCGGAGGAAAAGCCGAGGTAGAACTCCTTGACGTCCTCGTTCTCGGCGAGCGATTTGCCCTCGCCGTCCATCACCACGCGCCCATTCTCGAGGATGTAGCCGTAGTCGGCGTACTTGAGCGCGATGTTGGTATTCTGCTCGGCGAGCAGAAAGCTCACGCCCTCCTTGCGGTTCAGGTCCTTGACGATCTCGAAGATCTCTTCGACCAGCTGCGGCGCGAGGCCCATCGAGGGCTCGTCGAGCAAGATCATTTTCGGCTGCGCCATCAGCGCGCGGCCGATTGCCGTCATTTGCTGCTCGCCGCCAGAGGTATAGCCGGCCTGCGATTTGCGGCGGTCCTTGAGGCGCGGAAAGTAGCGGTACACCTTGTCCAGCTCGGCGTGCAGGTCCGCCCCGCGACGCGTATACGCGCCGGTGAGGAGGTTCTCCTCCACCGTGAGGTGCTGGAAACAGTGCCGCCCTTCCATCACCTGGCAGATGCCACGCCGCACCAGCTCCGAAGGGTTGAGCTGGTCGATGCGCTCGCCCTGGAACAGGATCTGTCCCTTGGTGACGTCGCCGCGCTCGGCGCGCAGCAGGTTGGAAATCGCCTTCAGGGTCGTTGTCTTGCCGGCGCCGTTCGCGCCGAGTAGGGCGACGATCTGGCCTTCCGGGACCTCGAGACTCACCCCCCTCAGCACCAGAATGACGTGGTCGTAGATGACCTCCACGTTATTGATGGCGAGGTAGGCCCGGGCCTTTGGCTGCGGTACCGCGGACATCTGCAAACTCCGGACGTAAAAAGGGGGAAGGTTGCCCTTCCCCCGATTCGCCTTGCCGTGCTCAGCTCGGTTTCGGACAGTCGCGCGGGGTGATGCCTTTTTCCTTGGCGTACTTCGCCGCGTCTTCCTCGATCATCGGCCGCACCAGCGCCTTGTCGGCGGTGATCCAGTCGGTGATGACCTTCCACTTGGTACCGTCCCATTGCTGGAACTTCACCTGGCCGCCACCTTCGTGGTCGTAGCAGGAGGTCTTCAGCGGCTGCATGAAGCCGGTGGCGCCGAGCTTCTTCAGTTCGGCGGCGCTGATGTCGAGGTGCTCGAGGCCCCATTGCACCTGCTCACCGGTCATCGGCTTGCCCTTGCCGAACTTCTCCTGCGCCTTGCGCACCGCCTCGGCGGTCACGATCCCGAACACCACGCCGCGATTGTAGTAGATGGAGCCGATACGGGCCTGGTCTTCCATCTCGCCCTCACCCTTGGCATAGACGTACTTCTTGATGTCCTGGACCACCGGGAAGTTCTGGCCGGAGACGTTGAAACCCGCGGCGATATAGCCCTTGGCGGCGCTGCCGGCGGGAATGACGTCCTCTTCCGCACCCGACCACCACACACCGATCATGTGGTCGCGCGGGAAGCCGATCTTGGCCGCTGCCTTGATCGCGGTCGGGTTCATCACCCCCCAGCCCCAGAGGATCACCCAGTTGGGCTTGATCTGGCGGATCTGCAGCCACTGCGACTGCTGCTCGTTGCCCGGATGCGGCACCGCGAGAAGGGTCAGCTCGAAGCCGTAGCGCTCGGCCTCCTTCTTCAGCACTGCGTGCGGCTCCTTTCCGTAGGCCGAGTCGTGATACACGAGCACGATCTTCTTGCCCTTGAGCTTCGCCGTACCGCCTTCCTTCGAGGCGATGAACTTGATCATCGCAGTCGCCTGCGACCAGTAGGTCGTGATCAGCGGAAAGACGTAGGGGAACACGCGGCCGTCGGCGGCCGAGGTGCGCCCGTAGCCGATCGACACGATGGGAATCTTGTCCGCGGTGCCCTTCTCGATCAGCGAGTAGGTGATCCCGGTCGACAGCGGATGAACGAGCGTCGCCCCGGTGGGGGGGTGCTTCTTCGAGCGCTCATAGCACTCGACGCCGCGCGCGTTGTTGTACTCGGTCTCGCACTTTTCCCAGGTGAACTTGACGCCGTTGATGCCGCCGTCCTTGTTGTTGATCATCTTGAAGTAATCGAGCATGCCGCCGGCGATGCCCGAGCCGCCGGGCGCATACGGCCCGACCCAGTAGAAGTTCGCCGGAACGAACTGCTCTTTCGCCTGTGCCGCTGCCGTTCCGGTGTAGCCGGCCGCCGCAAGGGCAACACAGGCCAATGCCAAAGTCGTGCGTTTCATGGTTAATCCTCCTCCGTAACCGCCATGGGGTTCTGCTCAAGATAGCGGAGCAACGAGTATAGCCAGAATGCTCCTTGTGTCCACCCCCGGGGCATTTCGCGATTCGGGGGCCGCTTGCTCAATGCGGGAACGGCCACAGCCGCAGTTTCTCCTTGGCGATCTGCCATAGCCGGGCCAAGCCGTTCGGCTCGACGATGAGGAAGAAAATGATCAGCCCACCGAAGATGATCAATTCCCCGTTCGACACGACCGCGTGGGAGATCTCGATATCGAACGTGTTCGAGATGACCTCGGTGGACAGGTTCAGGAAGATCGGCAGCAGCGTGATGAAGGCGGCGCCGATGAACGAGCCCATGATCGATCCGACACCGCCGATGATGACCATGAACAGCACGCGGAAGCTCAGGTCGAGCACGAAGGCCTCGGGCTCGACCGTGCCGAGATAGGTGTAAGCGTACAGCGCGCCGGCGACGCCGCAGTAAAAAGAGCTGATCGCGAAGGCCAGCAGCTTGGTCTTCATCATCGGGATGCCGATGACTTCGGCCGCCACGTCCATGTCGCGGACCGCCATGAATGCGCGACCCGTTTCGCTGCGCATCAGGTTCTTCGCCAGCAGCGCCAGCACGACGACGATCGACAGCGTGAGCAGGTACTTCGAGGCCGGCGTGTCGAAGGTGTAACCGAGGATGACCATTTTCTGTGCCGAGATCACGCCCGAGGAACTGTGGTTGGTGAACCAGGGCACACGGTTGATCGTCCAGAGCACGAAGAACTGGCAGGCCAGGGTCGCGACCGCGAGATAGAACCCCTTGATGCGCAGGCTCGGCAGGCCAAAGGCGATGCCGACCGCGGCCGCGCAGAGCCCGCCGATGGCGAACGAGCCGAGCAGGGGCATCCACGGCAGGCGCAGCTCGGCGTTGTAGGCCATGAACGCACCGACCGCCATGAATGCCGCGGTGCCGAGCGAGATCTGGCCGGCGTAGCCGGTGAGGATGTTCAGTCCCAGCGCCGCGAGCGACAGCACCAGGAAGGGGATCAGGAGCGCGGAGAACCAGTACTGGTTCGCAACGAAGGGCACCACGAAAAAGGCGACCGCCAGCAGCAGGAACACCCCGATCCGGTCCTGCCGGATCGGGAAGATCTGCATGTCCTCGGCGTAGGTCGATTTGAACTGACCGGCTTCGCGGTAGAGCATCGTTATGACCTGATGATTTTTTAGTTCCGAATCACGTTAGCTTCGCGAACGTGAGTCTCCACTGCCATCGGTTGCGTCAATGATAGCCAATGATCTTTTAGTTCCGACTCACGTTAGCTTCGCGAACGTGAGTCTCCACTGGACGATCATTGATCGCGTCATACGCGATCAATGATCTTCTCACCGAACAGCCCCTGCGGGCGTACCAGCAGGAACAGCAGGGCAATCACGTACGCAAACCAGGACTCGATGCCGCCGCCGACATAAGGCCCGAGATACACCTCGGCGACCTTCTCCGAAGCGCCGATGATCAGTCCGCCGACGATTGCACCGGGAACCGACTCGAAGCCGCCGAGGATCAGCACCGGCAGCGCCTTCAGTGCGGTGAAGGTCAGTGAATACTGCACGCCGTTGCGCACGCCCCACATCATCCCGGCGACCAAGGCGACGAATCCGGCCACCGCCCAGACGATCGCCCAGATGTGCTGCAGCGAGATGCCCACGGCGAGCGCCGCCTGGTGGTCGTCCGCCACCGCGCGCAGCGCGCGCCCGATGCGCGTCTTCTGAAAGAACAGCGCGAGCGAAGCGACCAGCAGCCCGGAGACGGCCGCCGCGAACAGGTCGAATTTGCTGATGTTGATGTTCCATTTCTGCGACAGCCACTCCATCGGGACGTCTTCGATGCCGAACTCCAGGCCGTGCGGCTGCGAGCCCCAGACCATCTGCGACAGGCCCTCCAGCACGAAGCTCAGCCCGATCGTCGCCATGAACAGCGTGATCGGCGGCTGGTTGACGAGCGGGCGCAGCACGATGCGCTCGGTGAGCACGCCGACACCGACCATCACCACCAGGGTCACGACTAGGGCAACCCAGAAGTTCCAGTTCATCTCGAGCAGCGACACGAAGGTGAGCGCGGCGAGGAATACCATCGAGCCCTGGGCATAGTTGAACACGCCCGAGGCCTTGTAGATCAGCACGAAGCCGAGCGCGACCAGCGAGTACATCACGCCCGCCAGCAGGCCGCCCGCCACCACTTCGATGAAAAAGGTCATGCTAGTGTGTCACCCCGAGGTAAGCGTCGATCACGGCCTGATTGCCCCGCACCTGGTCGGGCGTGCCGTCGCCGATCTTGCGGCCGTAGTCGAGCACCACGACACGGTCCGAAATATCCATCACCACGCCCATGTCGTGCTCGATGAGCACGATCGTGGTCCCGTAATGGTCGTTGACGTCGAGGACGAAGCGGCACATGTCCTGCTTTTCCTCCATGTTCATCCCTGCCATCGGCTCGTCGAGCAGCAGGATCGTCGGCTCCGCGGCGAGCGCGCGCGCCAGCTCGACCCGCTTCTGCAGGCCGTAAGGCAGCCGTCCGACGGGCGTCTTGCGGATGTGCTGGATCTCGAGGAAGTCGATGACCTCTTCGACGGCATGGCGGTGTACCAGTTCTTCCCGCCGCGCGGGGCCCCACCACAGCGCCTGCTGCAGGAAATTGGAGCGCATCTTGAGGTTGCGCCCCGTGAGAATGTTGTCGAGCACGGTCATGCCCTTGAACAGCGCGATGTTCTGGAAGGTCCGCGCAATGCCCATCGCCGCGGCCTCGTGGGAGACCATGTCGTGGAACGACTTGCCGCGCAGCCGGATCGTGCCTTTCTGCGGATGGTAGACGCCGTTCAACACGTTCAGCATCGAACTCTTGCCGGCGCCGTTCGGCCCGATGATCGCGCGGATCTCGTGCTCGCGCACGTCGAAGGAAATGTCGGTCAACGCCTTCACGCCGCCGAAGGACAGCGATACGTCCTCGACCGATAGCAGCACATCGCCGATCGGGTGGGCACGTGCGTGCTGGTGAAGCGCGATGCTCACTTGCCGTTTCTCAGGCCGCCTTCTTCGCCGCCGCGGCGGCGAAGGTCTTCGCCTCGCGGACCTTGAGATCGGCCGAGATCGATCCGGTACGGCCGTCCTCGTAGCGCACCTTCGCTTCGATGTGGACGCTGTCCTTGCCGCTGTATAGCGCGTCGACGAGCGTTGCGTACTTTTCGCCGATGAACCCGCGGCGCACCTTGCGCGTGCGGGTGAGCTCCTCGTCGTCCGCGTCGAGCGCCTTGTGCAGGATGAGGAAGCGGTGGATCTGCGAATTGGCGAGCTCGGGCTCCTGCGCGAGGTCCGCGTTGACCTTCTCGACGCATTCGCGCACCAGCGCGCAAACCTCGTCGCGCGTGGCGAGATCGGTATAGCCGGAATACGGCATGTTCTGCCGCTCGGCCCAGTTGCCGACCGCTTCCATGTCGATGTTGATGAAGGCGCAGACCTGCTCACGCTTGTCGCCGAAAGCCACCGCCTCCTGGATATAGGGGAAGAACTTCAGCTTGTTCTCCAGGTACTTCGGCGCGAACAGGGTGCCGTCGGAAAGCGCGCCGACGTCCTTGACCCGGTCGATGATCTTGAGGTGGCCGTCGGGGTCGACGTAGCCCGCATCCCCGGTGCGGAACCAGCCCTCGGCGTCCTTCGCCTCGAGGGTGGCCTGCGGATTCTTGTAATACTCCTTGAACAGCCCCGGCGAGCGAATGAGCAGCTCGCGTTGCGGCGTAAATTTGAGCTCGACGCCCGGCACCGCCGGGCCGACGGTGTCGGCCTTCACCTGGCCGTTCGGCTGGATGCAGACGAACACGCTGGTCTCGGTCGAGCCGTAGAGCTGTTTCAGGTTGATGCCGATCGAGCGGTAGAACTTGAACAGGTCGGGCCCGATCGCCTCGCCTGCGGTATAGGCGACACGCACCCGGCTCATGCCCAGTACGTTGCGCAACGGGCCGTAGACGACGAAATCGCCGACGGCGTACAGCAGCCTGTCCAGGGGGCCGACCGTCTGACCGTCGAGCAGCGCGCCACCGACGCGCTGCGCGAGGTTCATGAACACGCGGTACAGCCAGCGCTTGACCGCGCCCGCGTCCTCCATGCGGATCGACACCTGGGTGAGCAGGTTCTCGAGCACCCGGGGCGGCGCAAAGTAGTAGCTCGGCCCGATCTCGCGCATGTCGACCATCACCGTTTCCGCGGACTCCGGGCAGCAGATGCAGTAGCCGGTGACGAAGGGCTGCGCGTAGGAAAAGATGTTCTGGCCGATCCAGGCGGGCGGCAGGTAGGCCAGCACCACATCGCGATCGGTCAGTCCTTCGAACTCCGCCGCCGCGCGAGAGCGATCGATCAGCGCATGGTGCGTCAAGACGACGCCCTTGGGCACGCCCGTGGTGCCGGAGGTGAAGAACATCGCGGCCGCGTCCTCCTGCGAGCCTTTGGCGATCTCCGTCTCGATGAACGCGGGATCGCGCTTGAACGATTCGTGCCCGATTGCGAGCAGGCGCTCGTAGCTCATCAGCTCCGGCTGCTTGTAATGACGCATGCCGCGGGGATCGTCGTAATAGATGTGCTTGAGCATCGGGCACTGCGGCAGGATCTCCAGCAGCTTGTCGACCTGCTCCTGATCTTCGGCGAGGGCGTGGGTGATTTCCGCGTTCTGGATCGGGAACGCCATCTCGGCCGCGGCCGAGTCCTGATAGAGCGCGACCGGCACCGCGCCGAGGCATTGCGTCGCACACAGCATGGCGTAGAGCCGCGGGCGGTTGTCGCAAACGAGCGCAAGATGGTCGCCGCGCTTGAGGCCCTGCTCGGCGAGCCCGCAGGCGAGCGCGCGCACCTCGTCGGCGAAACGCCTCCAGGTCCAGGTCTGCCAGATGCCGAGATCCTTTTCGCGGATCGCGGGGCGATCGCCGCGTTTCCCGGCGTGATGCAGGAGCAGCTTGGGGAACGTGTCCAGGGTGTCGAGCGCGCTCGACGATCCGACGCCAGTCGCCATCGGTCGGCCTCCTCCTCCAATGTCCTCCGGGGTCGGCCGACCCTCGGCCGGCCCGACGCGTGGCGAATTCTCACATAAATCCCGCAGGCTGCGAACCTGCGCCGGATCAAGGGATTGGCACGCAGCCAGGCGCTTTGCCCTCGCGCGCCCGGGCGGCGAAAATCCCGCCAGGACCCGTACAACCCGCCCAACACAACGAGACCGCAGCCATGACCGACCCGGCAAGCGAAGGCCGCATCACGTTCGAGCGGCGCGCGTCGCTCGCCCTCATCGGCATCGACCGGCCGAAAAAGCTGAACGGCTTCACGCCCGCGATGTACAGCGCGCTGGCGGAGGCGTTCGGCGCGCTCGAGCACGACGGCAAGGCCGGGGTCGGGGTGCTTTACGCGCACGGCGCCAACTTCACGGCCGGCCTGCAGCTCGACCTGTTCGCGCCGATGATGCGGCGCGGGGAACCGATGATTCCCGCCGACGCGATCGATCCCCTCGGGCTGCGCGCGCCGATGCGCACGAAGCCCGTGGTCTGCGCGGTGCAGGGCATCTGCTTCACGCTCGGCATCGAGCTGATGCTGGCGCAGGATATCGTCGTCGCCGCCGACGACTGCCGCTTCGCCCAGATCGAGGTGAAGCGCGGCGTCATGCCCACCGGCGGCGCGACGATGCGCTTCGTCGAGCGCGCAGGCTGGGGCAACGCGCAGCGCTACCTGCTGACCGGGGACGAATTCGACGCCGCCGAGGCCTACCGGCTCGGCTTCGTCCAGGAGGTCGTGGCCGCGGGGCAGCAGCTCGAGCGGGCGCTCGAGATCGCGCAGACCATCGCCGCGCAGGCGCCGCGCGCGGTGCGCGCCTCGCTTGCCTCGTCGCGGCGCTACGTCGAGCGCGGCCCGCTCGGCATGAAAGACGACATGGACGCCGTGCAGCGCGGGCTCGCGCAGACCGACGACGCAGCCGAAGGCCTGCGCGCCTTCGTCGAACGGCGCGCGGCGCGCTTCACCGGAAAATGAGCACCGGCGTGCAGCTTCCGACGCCCTTCGCCGAAGCGCGTGCGGTCGTACGTCCGGAGTGGATCGATTACAACGGCCACATGAACGTCGGCTACTACAGCGTGGTATTCGACATCGCCGCCGACGTGTTTTTCGAGTTCCTCGGCCTCACCCAGGAATTCCGCGCGCAACACGGCGCGACCACCTTCGCGCTCGAGCAGCACCTCAACTTTCTGCGTGAGGTGAACGAAGGCGACGCGCTGCGCTTCGAGGCGCGCCTGCTCGCGTTCGACGCCAAGCGCTTCCATTTCTACCAGGAGATGTTTCGCTTCGGCGACGACCGGCCTGCGGCGTCCTGCGAAGGTTTGAGCGTGCATGTCAGCACCGTCACGCGAAAGACGGCGCCGATGCCGCAGCCGCTGCTCGCGCGTCTCGAGGCAATCCAGCAGGCTCACGCGGCGCTCGAGCGTCCCTGGCAGGTCGGGCACGCGATCTCGGTGCGCCCGCCGCCACGGCGCTAGCCCCGCGGCTTCCGCGGCGCTCAGACCCGCAGGGCGCCCGAGTGCGTACGCCTGACGCCCGCGGCGGCCATCTGCGCCCACGCCGCCTCGAGTGAGCCGTCCAGGTCGATTGCGCGGCATCCGTCCTCGACGACCGTGGCCTCGAATCCCGCGGCACGCGCGTCGAGCGTCGACCACAGGACGCAGAAATCGGTTGCCAGCCCGCTGAACCACAGGCGGCGGATGCCGACCTCGCGCAGCCACCCGGCGAGTCCGGTCGAGGTCCTGCGATCGGCCTCGACAAACACCGAGTAGCTGTCCACCGCCTGCCGATGCCCCTTGCGCACGATGAGCTGCGCAGGCTCGAGGGACAGGTCACGGTGAAACGCCGCGCCGTCGCTGCCCTGCACGCAGTGATCGGGCCACAGCAGCTGCTCGCCGTAGGAAAGCCGCGTCGTCGCGAAGGGCCTCTTGCCCGGGTGCATGGACGCAAACGACGCATGCCCAGGCGGGTGCCAGTCCTGCGCCGCGACGACCCAGTCGAACCGCGTCGCCAGGCGATTCGCCACCGGCACGACCGCGTCTCCCTCGGGCACGGCGAGCGCGCCACCAGGCATGAAATCGTTCTGGATGTCGACCAGAACCAGACAGGCATCGCTCATGACCGCCCCCGCGTTCGCGCATCCGCTTGACCCGCGAATTCTAGCGTTCTGACCCAGGCGCGGCCGCAGGCCGCAACTTGCGCGCGCGCCCGGCCGTTGCTACGCTTCCCGCCCCGTTTCCCGGAGCTTCCCATGCACCGCACCCTGATCGCCCTGCTCGCGCTCGCGCTGCCTGCGCTGGCCGCCGCACAATCCACGACGCTGGACAAGATCCGCAGCAGCAAAACCGTCACCATCGCGTATCGCGCCAACGCGCTGCCGTTTTCGTACAAGGATTCCAAGGGGCAGCCTGCGGGCTACACCGTCGAGCTGTGCAAGCGGATTTCGGCGAGCATGGAATCGCAGCTCAACATCCCTGGACTCAAGATCCGCTGGGTCGAGGCGACCAGCCAGAACCGCTTCGAGCTCGTCGAAAAGCATAAGGTGGACATGCTCTGCGGCGCGACCACTGCGACCCTGAAACGCATGGAGCGCGTCGATTTCTCGAGCTACGTGTTCGTCGACAGCACCGGCGTGCTCGCGCGGACGGCGGCCGGCGTGCGGTCGTTTTCCGATTTGGCCGGGAAGCGGATCGCGGTGATCGCCGGCACGACCAATGAGGCCGCGCTCAAGTCGGCGCTCAAGCGCGGGCTGATCAATGCGGAGGTCGTCACGGAGAAGAGCCGTGAAGCAGCGGTCGCCGCGCTCGAAGCCGGAAAGGTCGATGCCTTCGCGAGCGACAAGATCCTGCTCCAGGGCATCGCCGGCAAGGTCAAGGACGCCAGCAAGTACGCCATGCTGCCGGACGACCTGTCGATCGAGCCCTACGCAATCATGCTGCCGCGCGGCGATTCGGCGCTTCGGCTCGAGGTCAATCGCGGTCTGTCGAAGATCTTCAGCTCCCCCGCGATCCAGGAGGTATTCGCGCGTACGTTCGGCCCGGACATCGAGCCGACGCCGCTGCTGCGCGCGCTGTACATGATCGCCTACATCCCCGAGTAGCGACCGGATCCAGGGCTCCGCTGCGGCGCCGGATCTCTGCTGTCGCGAGCGCGCGCGGCACCGCGCCGCTGACCGCCACAAGCGCTAGCGCGCGGCAGCCAGGAACGAGCGCGGCCGCTCGCCGCGAAGGTGGGTGGCCCACATCGTCTCGAAGGCGCTTTCGAGGTGCCGCACGTGGGCGTCGGTGTCGAACAGCGGCGTGCTGCGCCGGTTCGCGGCCAGGCGCGCGCGCAGCGCAGCAAGCGCCGGTGCGTCCAGCGCCAGGGCGATCGCGCGGCGCTCGTAGTCTTCCTCGCTGGCGGTGATCAGCTCGGGCAGCCCCACGGCCGTGAGCAGGCTCGCCGCGACGCGCGATGCGAACATCTCCCCCGGCCGCGTCAGCACCGGCACGCCCGCCCACAGCGCGTCGGTCGTCGTGGTGTGCGCGTTGTAGTAGTGCGTGTCGAGCACCAGGTCGGCGAGCCGCAGCCGCGCCAGATGCTCGGGCTTCGGTAGGCCCGCGGCGAAGACGATGCGGCGGCGCTCGACGCCGTGCGCTTCGGCGGCTTTCCACAGCGCGTATTTCGCCGGGACGTTGCTGCGGTACAGCCAGAGCACCGCGTCGGGCACGGCTTTCAGGATGCGCATCCAGCTGGCGAAGATATTCGCCTCGATCTTGTAGGTATTGTTGAAGCAGCAATACACGAAGCCGTGCTCGGGCAGCCCCTGCGCCTCGCGCGTCGGCAGTCGCTCGTCGATCGGCTGGTCGCAATCGTTGATCTGATAGCTCCCAGGCAGCCAGGCAATCGCCTCCGCGTACCAGTCGCTGTCGGCTTCCGGGATCACCACCCGGTCGCCGACCAGGTAATCCATGAACGGCGCGTGCATCGAGTTCGGGTAGCCGAGGTAGCTGACCTGGATCGGTGCCGCGCGCCGCGCGAGGATTTCCGGGCGCCCGCCGCCGCAGTAGCCTTTCATGTCGACCAGGATGTGAATGCCGTCGTCCGCGATGCGCTGCACCGCTTCATCGAGCGACAGTGCGCTGATGTCCAGGAAATGCTCGCACTCGGCTTCGATGCGCTTGCGATAGCTGCTGCCGTCATTGGAACCGAACGCGTACGCGGTCACCTCGAAGCGCGCGCGATCATGGCGCCCGAACAGACCGACGCACAGGTGCGTGGTCGCGTGGTTGCGGAAATCCGACGACAGGTAGGCAATGCGGAGACGGTCCGCCGGGGGCGGCGCCGGCGCCCGCCTCGGGCGCCCCTCGTTTGCGCCACGCGCCAGCTTCGCCGCGTGATAGCGCCCCGCGGCACGCTGCAACTCGCGCGGCACGGGCAGCGCCATCAAATCGAACGGGCGCACGCGCTCGGCCCACACTTCGGGCGGGGCGCGCTCGGCAAGCGCCAGCACCTCCTTCAGCTTGCGATCGAGCGCGGGCCAGGCGCAGATCTCCATCAACGGGCCCAGCAGGTTGGCGTGCGCCTCGGCGAGCGTCGGATCCGCCGCGACCGCGGCCTGCAGGTACTTCACCGCGGCCGCTGGGTTGTTGCCCAGGATCATGGCCACGCCGAGGTTGTTCAGTGCGCCCGCGTGGCGCGGATCCACTTCGACCGCGCGCTCGAGCAGCGCCAGGCCTTCGTCGAACTGCCGGCACTCGATCAGCACCATGCCGAGATTGCTGAGCGCCGACGCGTAGGCGGGATGGCGGCGCGTTGCCCTGCGCAACGCCGCCTGCGCGGCGGCGAGGTCGCCGCGCTTCCAGAGCCTGATGCCGCGCCGATTGTCCCGGCGTGCGAGCCAGACGCGGGGGCCGCGAAGAATCGTCTGCAGCGCGCCCATCGCCGAATGCCGGAAGCCGCCGGCTACTGGGCGGCCGTCTTGTCGAAGCTGCGCAGACGCACCTTGCCGTCGATGAACTGGATCGTGATGACCGCGTCTCCGGAGACCCACTTTGCCGAGGTCGTGCTGACGCCGAGCAGATCTCGGCTCGACGCCTCGTCGGGCTTGCCGAGGATGTCGTAGACCTGTTCCTCGCTCATCCCGCTGGCGACCTTGGCGTAGTGCGCCTGGTCGACCTTCGAGCACGCCGCGAGGAGCAGCGCGAACGCGACGGCGAGAAGGAAACGGCACATCGTTCAGGCTCCCGGTCTTGGCATGACGAGCAGAAACTATATTCGACCCGGACGCCCTGGAGGAGGGAAAAATGGGCACGACGGCACGACGCGCATGTCTGCAGCTCAGTCGGCAGGTTTCGCAGCAGCACGATGTCCGGCCGTCGCCGCATTGGCGCCGCGAAGGCTGCCGAAGCGGAGCATGCTGGAGACCTTGCCGCCATCGGTCGTCGGCAGGTCGAACGCGCTGGTCTTCGTATCCGCCGCGAGCCCCATGATGCCGATAGGGGTGTAAGGCTGGTAGGGCTCCACGAAAAGGCCGCGCGCCGCGTCAATCGCCGGAAGGCACATGTTGCACACCCAATGACAATGCGACGGCAGGAAATGCACCGGCGGCTTTCCCTGATGGACGGTGACGAAGAGCGCCGTTTGCTCCACCTCACGGAACACGGCCCGTTGCAACGCTGCGCGGGTGCGGTCCTGCCAGAGCTTCCAGTGCGGCGCTGTCGCAGCCCCGCAGATCGCACCGGCGGAAATGATCGGGTAGCGGTAGAGCTGCTCGGCGAGCGCCTCGCCGAAGCCGTTCTTGAGGCAGGTCTTCTGCCATTCGAGAAACCACCCGCCGCCGTAAAAATCCGGGTGGTAGGCACGGTCGACCGCGGGAACGACGCAGAAGCCATCCTGCTTCGCACCATCGATGAACAGCGTGAGCGCGTGGGCGTCCTGGATCCAGCTGTCGGCGTCGATCCAGAACACGAAGGCGTGCCCGGGAAAGAGCTCTGGCAGAAACGGTCGGCAGACCATCGCCTTGAACCAGCCGGGCTTGTTCCGCACGTCCGCATCGGGATAGGGCCAGTCCGGCGCGACGAGCACGACCTTGCGCGCTTCCAGCCAGCTGCGCTGGTCGGCCTCGAGGCCGAGGTCGAGCACGCCGAAATCGGCGATCGCGTCGGCGCCGCTCTCGGCGTAGGAAAGCCACAGTTCTTGCAGGAACGGGAAGTATCCGGCGTCGGCGCCCGAGACGATCAGCGCGGCGGCCGGCGTCGACCGACCGCCGCCGTCGCGTTGCTTCCCGGATCCCGCGCTCGGCGGTTTGTCGCCGCGCGGAAACGGCAGGCTGCGCAATAAGGACGAGAGCAGACTCAAGGCAGCCGACGACCGAGGCAGCAGCGCGTCCGCGACCCCGCCGCGGCGGGCCGAGACGGCGCCGGCCAATGCCCCAAAATCTGCGGTTTACCCATGATCTGTCGCACTCCTGCCGGCGTCCGCCGCTCCGGAATGCACGGCCATTCGAGACGCGCTCGGGCGGGAGCAACGGCCAATTGGCGGACAATCTATTTCAATCGTCACGACGAGACAAGCCGAGCGCCACGCACGCTTCGCGTACGGTCCGGCGCGGTGATGGTCAGTCAGGACGAGCTCATCGGAAACTGCGGGAACGGCGGCCGACGCGTTGGGTCTAAAGGTCGTACGAGCGATGAAGGGTCGAGGCGGAGTTCTTTGCACTGCGCAGGTTGCATGTCGGCCCATCGAGACACGCGCTCGACCGAGGAAAAGGGGCAGAAAATGAATCCGAGGCTCAGGTATGCGACGCTCGCCGCGGCGCTCGTCCTTGGCTTAGCCGTCGGCCAGCCAATCCCGGCGTCGGCCGGCGGCGGCCACGGTTACTACGGTCACGGCTACTACGGACGCGGCTACTACGGCGGCGGGCGCGTGGTGGTAAGGCCGGGCTATTACCCGCGGTACGGCGTTTTCATCGGCTCGCCCTACCCCCCATACGCCTACCCCTACTGGGGGTCCCCATACCCGTACTACCCGCCGGCCGTCGTCGCGGTGCCATCGTCACCGCCGGTGTACATCGAAAAAGGCGCCGGCAGCAACGAAGCGCCGGCACAGAATGACGCCCAAGCCTACTGGTACTTCTGCGCTGGCTCGAACGCTTATTACCCCTACGTTAAGCAGTGCCCAGGCGGCTGGGAGCGGCAGGTCCCGATGCCGCCACCGGACGCGCGCTGAACGAGGCAGGCCATGAGAGCATTTTTCAAACTCGTCGCGCTGGCCTCCACGCCGCTGATCGCCGCATGTGTCAGCATGCCAAGCGGACCGAGTCAGATGTCGCTGCCGGGCACCGGCAAGAGCTTCGATCAATTCCGCGCCGACGACTACCAATGTCAGCAGTTCGCGTCGAGTCGCCTGGGCGGGAAGACGCCGAACGAGGCGGCCGCTGATTCCGGCGTCGCAAGCACCCTCATCGGCGCGGCGGTGGGCGCGGCCGCGGGCGCGGCGATCAACGGCGGTCACGGCGCGGCAGCCGGCGCAGGCGTCGGCGGAGCGACGGGTGCGCTGATCGGTACGGGGACCGCTTCGGCGTCGTCCTACGAGCTGCAACGGCGCTACGACGACGCCTACCTGCAGTGCATGTACGCCCAAGGCAACAAGATCCCGGTGCATGGCACCTTCGCCACGCGAAACGAGCCGCCGCGCCAGCCGCAGGGCTACTATCCGCCGCCGCCGCCACCGCCTGGCTGGCGTCAATAGGCCGGGCGCTTAGAGCGGCGGCTCACCCACCTGCCACATGACGTCGCTGCCCTGCGCGGCCGACAGCATTTCGATCAGCGGATAAGCGCGCGGGCTCAAGCCCACCGGCGGCGGCTCATCGTCTTTTTCGTCGCCGGCCGGCTGATCTTGCGGTCCAGCGTCTTCCGGCTCGAACGCGGCGAGCCCCTGCTTGAGGCGCGCGAGCGCGGACGGGATATCGCGCGCGAGCAGCACGCTCGGCACGGTGCCGCTGTGTCCCATCAATTTGAGCAGCGTCACCGCGACATCACCGAACATGGTGCCGTTGCCCCAGGCATTGCTGCGAAAGGTCACCAGCATCTTCAGATTGTCCCGACACGATTCGACGGCTTGCTCCAAGGTCCGTTCGCCCGCCGCGCGACGAACGTCTTGCACAGCATAGCGCAGCATCGGCCGGTCGATCACCGCGAACCGCCCGCCGCTGCGGTGAAACGGACCGGCGCGCACCGCGACCCACCTCAGTTCCAGAAAACCAGCATCAGGTAGGCAAGGAACAGCGTCAGGTGCACCGCGCCCTGAAGGATGTTGGTGCGGCCGCCGGAAAACGTGATCATGCTGACCGCGAGGGTCAGGCCGAGCATCACCCCCTCCACGCCGCTTAGCCCAAGCACGATGCGAAGATGGTGGAGCAGGCCGATGACGAGCACCGCGGGGATCGTCAGGGCAAGTGTCGCGAGCACCGAACCGAGCAGGATATTGATCGCGCGCTGCATCTGGTTGCGCAGCGCCGCTTGCACCGCGCCGAGCGCCTCGGGGGCGAGCACCAGAATCGCGACGGCGAGCCCGCCGATCGCCGACGGCAAACCGAGCGTCTCGATGGCGTGGTTCAGCACGACGGCGATCTTCTCGGCGAGGAACACGACGAGCGCGAGGTAGCCGAACAGGAACCCCGTGTGGAACAGGATCGAGTGAGCGTCGGCGATCTCGCCATCGGCGTGCCGGGCCTCGGCACCGCTCTCCAGCACGAAGTACGCACGGTGGCGGGTCGTCTGGATGCCGATGAACACGGCGTAAAGCCCGAGGCACATGACGATCAGGAAGCCCTCCTGACCGGCCGAAAAGGTGGGGCCGTCGGTCGAGCGCGTGAAGTTCGGCATGATCAGGCCGAACACCGAAAGCGAGACGATCACGCTCAGGTAGGAGATGACGCCGCGCAGGTTGTACTCCTGCTCGCGGTAGCGCCAGCCGCCGAGCAGGAGCGCGAGCCCGACCAGGCCGTTCAGCACGATCATCACCACCGAGAACATCGAGTCGCGCGCGAGCGTCGGGTTGTTTGCCCCGGTGAGCATCACCACGCCGATCGTCATGATCTCGATGCTCGCGACCGACAGCGTCAGGATCAGCGTACCGTAGGGCTCGCCGAGTCGCTGGGCGAGCCGGTCGGCGTGCCGGACGACCGACTTCGCGCCCCATATGATCGTGACGAAGAGCCACAGGAAGACGAACGTCTCCCACGCAAGGCTCGAGAGATCCGCAAGCCAGGCGCGACCGAATACGACAAACAGCGCAACGGTCGGCAGGAACGCGAACAGCGCGCGCTCCTCGCGCAGTAGCGTGCGCGCGGTCATTCGGGTCGTGCTATTTCTTCGCCGCAGCTGCCTCGGGTTGCCCGGGGGTCTGCGTGCTCGCGGGATCGATGTACGCCCATGGCCGGGCGCTGCGCGTCCAGATGTTGGCGGTGATCTTCATGGCATTGGAGTCGTCGAGCGTTCCCGCCCTCAAAACCACCGTCTCGGGCGCCGTGGCCCGCTGGCTGTAGATGGGCGAGCCGCAATCGCCGCAGAAGTAGCGATAGAGCGTGCGGCCGCTGTCGGCGGCGGCGTCATAGCGCTTCGGGCTGCCCTGCGTGATCCTGAAAGCCGCGCCGGGAATCACCGCGTTGACGCTGCCGCCCGCACCCGAGGCCTTCTGGCAGTGCGTGCAGTGGCAGGCGCGAAGTTCCGTGATCGGGACGCTGACGGTGTAGCGGATCGCGCCGCACAGGCAGCCTCCGGCGAGCGAGGTGGTCATCGGTCGTCCTCCTTGTGCCCCAGACCAGAGGGTAACGCATTGCCCGCCGGGGCCCCGCGGGCCGCAGCGGCAGCGTGCCCGATCATGTGAGAATTGCGCTCGACCCATTTCCCAGAGGAGAACAGAATGCCCAAGGCCTACATGGTTGTCACCTACCGTTCGATCAGCAAACCCGAGGCGCTCGCGGCCTATGCGAAGATCGCCGGGCCGGCGATCGAGGCCGCGGGCGGGAAGTTCCTCGTGCGCGGCGTCCCGACCAAGACCTATGAAGCCGGGATGAAAGAGCGCACGGTGGTGGTCGAGTTCGCGAGCGTCGCACAGGCGATCGCGGCGTACGACGGGCCGGGCTACAAGAAGGCGCTCGATGCCCTGGGCAAGGACGCGGCGCAGCGCGACATGCGTATCGTCGAGGGCGTCGCCTGATCGACGCTCGACGCTCGACGCGCGCGACCGCGCAGCTTGCGCGGCGCGAGCGCCGATGACGAACGGCGCGTCGAATGTCGCGAGCGCTCGGCGAATCCTCGACGACGCAGGGGGCATGCACGACAGGAGACGCCGCCCGCCGACCGGCGCGCCTCGCTTGACCCCGGCTTCCGCGGAAGCTACGCTGGCCCGCGACCTGAGCTCTGGCGGACGATGCGCCAGGCCGTCGTCGGGCGCGCGCGACAACATACTCGCAAACAAGGCAATCCGATGCTGATCGCTCGATTCCTGAAACGCATGCAGGCCGTTCTGCTTGCCCTCCTGCTCGCGCCCGGGTTGTGCCTGGCGGGCTCGATCGCGGGCAAGGTCGTGCTTTCCGGGACCGTCCCGCCATCGAAGAAGGTCGATGTGACCATCGACCAGTACATCTGCGGCACCGAGAAAGACGCGGGCGACCTGCTGCTGTCGCCGCGCAACGAGATTCGCAACGCCGTGGTGTGGCTCGATAACCCGCCGGCCCATGCGCCGTGGCCCGGGCACGACGCGAGGGGCGAGATCGATCAAAGGGGCTGCGTGTTCATTCCGCGCGTGCTGCTGATCCCGGCAGGCGGCACGGTGGATTTTCTGAACAACGACCGCCTCCTGCACAACATTCACGCCGTGCCCAAGCTGAACGTCTCGTTCAACCGCACGCAGCCGAAGAGCCGCACGATCCCGGTCACGTTCGCCAAGCCTGAAATCGTGCGCATCGACTGCGACCTGCACTCCTGGATGAGAGCGTGGGTCGTGGTCATGGCGCACCCGTTCTACGTCATTACGGACGCGGACGGGACGTTCGCGTTCGACAATCTCCCCGCCGGCAAGTACACCCTCCACGTCTGGCACGAACGCCTGGGTGATGTCCCCGCGACGGTCACCGTCACGGACGCGGCGCCCGCCCGCGTGACGGTGAAGATGAACGCGCGCTGAGAGCCTACCCTGCCTACGGGAGCACCTTGATCTTCCTGGTGGCGATCCACGCTGCCGAGTGGGTAGGCTCTTCGACCGCGCGCAGCGTTCCGCCCTCGTCGAGCGCGATCGTGAATGTCACGATCGGCGCCGAATAGACCGGATGTAGATACACGCGCGAGATTTCCACGTCGTCCTTGTAAAGGGCGATGTAGCGCACGAAGTGCTCCTGCAGCGATGGATGCTCTCCGCCCGCACCGACGCTCACCGTCACCTTGAACCAATCGCCGCGCTTGATCGAGTCCGGCGCGTCGATCTTGGGCGTGTGCTTGACGTCGTAGCTGTTGTGGACCTTGCGAAACTCCGGCGTGAACTGCGCCGCCTGATCGCCCGCAGCGCGCGAAGGTGCTGCGCCGAGACAAAGCACGGTCAACAAAGCCATCGGCACGGCACGCATCGGCAAGTCGGTTATCTTGATCATCGTGACATCTCCATGGTGATGGTCATGCTTCCGGTAGAAACTTTCGAATGAGCGCAAGCAGCTCGCGCGGGCTGTAGGGCTTGGCCAGATAGCTGTCCGCGCCCGCCGCGGCGGCCCGCTCGCGATCGCCGCTCAGCGCGAACGACGTGATCACGATGACCGGGATGTGGCTGGTCCGCGGGTCCTGCTTGAGGATGCGCGTTGCGTCGTGGCCCGACATCTTGGGAAGCTGCACGTCCATGAGGACGAGCTGCGGGCGCTTCTCCTGCGCGAGCGCCACGCCGGTCTCCCCGTCGACCGCCTCGATCAGCTGATAGGACGTGCGGCTCAGGAGCTGGCGCACGATCTTGCGGTTGTACTCGTTGTCCTCGATGTAGAGGATGGTGCGCTCGGTCATACCTCTTTCGCCTCCGCATGCAGCGGCACGGAGATGTAGAAGGTCGACCCCTTGCCAAGCTCGCTTTCGACCCAAATCCTGCCGCCGTGCATCTCCACGAACTTCTTGGTGATGCTGAGCCCGAGGCCCGTTCCGCCGAATTCGCGCGTGACGGTCGCGTCGACCTGCCTGAACTCGGTAAAGACGTTCTCGAGCTCGGTCTCGGGGATACCGATGCCGGTGTCCGAGACCCGATATACGAGCGCGTCGTCGACGACCTCGACACCAATCTCGACCCGGCCCTGTTTGGTGAACTTCAGGGCGTTGCCGGCGAGATTGATCAGGCACTGGCTCAGGCGACCGCTATCGCCGGTGGCGACGGGCAAGTCGTCCGGGACATGCGCGACGAACGCCAGGCCCTTCTCCGCGGCCAGCGAGCCAAGCGAGGTTCGCGCCGTGTCGATGACCTCGCGCGGCGAATATTCACCGAGCGCGAGCTCCATGCGGCCGGCCTCGATCTTGGACAGGTCGAGCACATCGTTGATCAGCCTGAGAAGATGGCGTCCGTTCACCTGAATGTCGGTCAGCGGCTCCTTCAGCTCGTCTGGCACCGCGCCGTAGAGCTCATCCAGCATCATCTCGGAGAATCCCAGGATGGCATTCATGGGCGTGCGCAACTCGTGGCTCATGTTGGCCAGGAATTCCGACTTCGCCTGACTCGCCCGCGCAAGCTGCTCGTTGACGCGACCGAGCTCGGCCGCTGCGCTGCGCTGCTCGAGGTCAAGGCGATGGAGCTCCCGGCTCATATGGTTCATCTGCTCCGCGAGCGCCCCGAACTCGTCGCGGTTGGGAACCGAGATGCGGCCCTCGAACCTGCCTGCCGCGACTTCGCCAAGGAAATCCTGCGCCTTGCGCACCGGAAGGATGAACGACCAGGAAATCACGAAGCCGCAGAGCAGCGCCAATGCAACGGCGCCCACGGCAAAGCTTGCCGTCAGGACGAGCGACTTGTGGTTCGCCGCCTCGACGCTGTCGCGCAGCCGGGCCATGCGGCCCTGCTCCGTCGCGACCAGCTGTCCGACGCGCTGCGAGATCTCGTTGTCGAGTCGCTCCTGACGATCGCGCAACTCGCGCGTAATGCCGCCGAGCTTGCCGTCGCGGATGGCGTTTGCCATGTCTGCGACGACGCCCATCGCCTCGTCCTGCGACGTCCGAATCTGCTCGATCAGGGCGTGCAGTCCCGTCGATTCCGAAGTTTCGATCTTGGCAAGCAGATTGTTGAATCGATTGTTCTCGCGCAGGATCTTCGAGATCGCAACCTCTTCCTGGGAAAGCAGCGCGAGCACGGTGAAGTGCATCTGTCGCGCAAGGGCCTGTTCGATCTGGTGCGCCCAACCGACCCGCTCGTGGGCTTCGTCGAGCAGGCGGCTTTGGCGCGTCGTATTCACGAGCGTCTGGAAGCTCACCATTGCCATCACGACGAACAGCAGGGTCACGACGAGGAAGGCGCCCAGGAGCTTGGCATGGACGGACGCACGCACGCCCGACACCCAGCTCACCAGCCGGCCGATCGGCGTTTTATTCAGGATAAGCGCGGCGATCTGCTCGATCTTGATTTTCTGGCGCTCCGGCAACGGCAAGCGAACCCGACAAAAAGCGCATTCTCGACTGCATCCGCCTACGCGCTTTCACGTTCTTGTATGACGGCAGCCAAGACCGTATATTTCCCCCGTCTCGAAGGGAAACTCAACGATGAGAACACCGCCACGCATCCTCATCGTCGACGACAACCCGGCGAACGTCAAGATTCTTCAGACCCGGTTGGGTGCCGAGGGCTACGAGATCGTCACGGCAACCGACGGTGAAGCTGGCCTCGCGGCGGCACGCCAACAAACCCCCGACCTGATACTTCTCGACATCATGATGCCGAAGCTCGACGGCATCGAGGTGTGCCGCCGACTGCGCGCGGACCCTGATTTCCCGTTTACGCCGATCATCCTGGTGACGGCGATGGCCGATTCGAAGGACGTCGTCGCCGGGCTAGAGGCCGGCGGCGACGAATACCTGACCAAGCCCGTGGACCATGCCGCACTCGCAGCCCGCGTGCGCTCGATGCTCCGGATCAAGGCCCTGCACGACAAGGTCGAGGCGCTCGTCGACGAGGTGAAGGGGTGGAATGCGTCGCTCGAGCGCCGTGTGGAGGAGCAGCTTGCGGAGCTCGAGCGGGTCGGCCGCCTGAAGCGCTTCTTCTCTCCGCAGTTGGCGGATCTCATCGTCAGCGGCGGTGCGGAGGATCCGCTCAAGAGCCACCGGCGGGAAATCACCGTCGTCTTCCTCGACCTGCGCGGATTCACCGCCTTCGCCGAGGTCGCCGAGCCGGAAGACGTCACGAGCGTATTGCGCGCCTACCATGAAGCGACCGGCAGGCTGATCCTCGCGCACGAAGGCACGCTCGAGCGATTCACCGGCGACGGCATGATGGTGTTCTTCAACGATCCGATTCAGGTTCCGAACGCCGCCGAGCGCGCAATCGCGATGTCGCTGGCGATCCGCGACGACGTCGGTCGGATGTGCGCGGACTGGGGCAAGCGCGACATCCAGCTTGGTCTCGGGATCGGCATTGCGCAGGGCTACGCGACGATCGGCGCGATCGGCTTCGAAGGGCGGTGGGATTATGCGGCGATCGGCACGGTGACCAATCTCGCCGCAAGACTGTGCAGCGAAGCCGCGGGCGGAGAGATCCTCGTTTCGCAGCGCGTGCTCACGAGCGTCGAGCAGCTCGTCGATGCCGAGCCCGGCGAAGCGCTTTCCCTGAAGGGATTCCACCGGCCGATCGTGACGTTCCGCGTGCGCGGCATGAAAGCATCGGCCGGCTGATTCGCCCTGCAGCATCGCAGGACGCGGCACCGCGAGCTACATGCTGCGCCGGTACTCCCCGCCCACCTCGAACAGCGCGTGGGTAATCTGGCCGAGCGAGCACACGCGGACTGCGTCCATCAGCACCGCAAACACGTTCTCATCGGCGATCACCGCCTGGCGCAGCCGCTCGAGCATCGCCGGCGCAGCCCTGGCGTTTTTCTTGTGGAAGGCACGCAGACGCTTGAGCTGAGACTGCTTCTCGTCTTCGGTCGAGCGAATCAGCTCGAGTGCCTCGGGCACCGGATCGCCGTGCGGATTGCGGAAGGTGTTCACGCCAACGATCGGGTAGGAGCCGTCATGCTTCTTGTGCTCGTAGGTGAGCGACTCTTCCTGGATCTTGCCGCGCTGGTAACCGGTTTCCATCGCGCCGAGCACGCCGCCGCGCGCCGAGATCGCCTCGAACTCCTTGAGCACGGCCTCCTCGACCATGTCGGTCAGCGCGTCGATGATGAACGATCCCTGATTCGGGTTCTCGTTCTTCGCCAGGCCCCATTCCTTGTTGATGATCAGCTGAATCGCCATCGCGCGGCGCACCGACTCCTCGGTCGGCGTGGTAATCGCCTCGTCGTAGGCATTGGTGTGCAGCGAGTTGGTGTTGTCGTAGGTCGAGATCAGCGCCTGCAGCGTCGTGCGGATATCGTTGAACGCGATTTCCTGCGCGTGCAGCGAGCGCCCGCTGGTCTGCGAGTGGAACTTGAGCTTCTGGCTGCGCTCGTTCGCCCCATAGCGCTCGCGCATGGCGACCGCCCAGATGCGTCGCGCGACGCGGCCGAGCACCGTGTACTCGGGATCCATGCCGTAGCTGAAGAAGAACGACAGATTGGGCGCGAAATCGTCGATGTGCATGCCGCGCGCCAGGTAGGCCTCGACGAAGGTGAAGCCGTTGGCGAGCGTGAAGGCGAGCTGCGAGATCGGGTTCGCGCCGGCTTCCGCGATGTGGTAGCCAGAGATCGATACCGAATAGAAGTTCTTCACGCCGTGGTGGATGAACCACGCCTGGATGTCGCCCATCACCTTGAGCGAGAACTCGGTCGAGAAGATGCAGGTGTTCTGCCCCTGGTCTTCCTTGAGGATGTCCGCCTGCACCGTGCCGCGCACGCTGGCGAGCGTCCACTCGAGGATCTTCTCCGCCTCGTCCTCGGTCGGCTCGCGGCCGTTGTCCTGCACGAATTTCTCGGTCTGCTGGTCGATCGCGGTGTTGAAGAACATCGCGAGAATGGTCGGTGCCGGACCGTTGATCGTCATCGACACCGAGGTATTCGGCGCGCACAGGTCGAAGCCCGCGTACAGCACCTTCATGTCTTCGAGCGTCGCGATCGACACCCCCGAGTTGCCGACCTTGCCGTAGATGTCGGGCCGCTCGTCCGGATCGAAGCCGTAGAGCGTGACCGAGTCGAACGCGGTTGACAGCCGCTTGGCGGGCATGTCCTTCGAGAGCAGGTGGAAGCGCTTGTTGGTGCGGAAGGCGTCACCCTCGCCGGCGAACATGCGCGTCGGATCCTCGTTCTCGCGCTTGAAGGCGAATACGCCGGCGGTGTACGGGAACGACCCGGGCAGATTCTCGCGCAGCTGCCACTTGAGGATCTCGCCCGGATCCTCGAACCTGGGGAGCGCGACCTTCGGCAGCTTGGTGCCCGAGAGCGAGGTATAGCGCAGGCGGGAGCGGATCTCCCGATCGCGAATCTTCACCAGGTATTCGTCGCCGGCATACGCCTTGACGGTCGCGGGCCACTGCTCGAGCAGCTTCTTCGAGCGCGCATCGAGGGCGTCGTTCTTCTCCTCGATCAGCGCGTTTAGCGCATGCGCGTCCGTCCCCGCCTTCATCAGCAGCGCCTTGGCCGTGATCAGGCTCGCGCGCTCGCGCGCGTGCTGCGCCTGCGTCTGCGCGTGCAGGTGGTAGCTGCGCAGGCACTCGGCGATCTCGGCCAGGTAGCGGCTGCGCTTCGGCGGCACCACGGCGTCGACCCGCGAGGAGACGCGCGCATCGACCTTCGGCAGCTTGCCGGGCTTCAGCTCGAGGCCCTTTTCACCCAGCTTCGCCGCAATGGCCTGATACAGCGCGGTCACACCGTCGTCCGAGAACCGGCTCGCGACCGTGCCGAAGACCGGCATCGCGTCGGGCGCGGCGCGGAACGCCTCGCGGTTCCTCTGCACCTGCTTGCGCACGTCGCGCAGCGCATCTTCCGCGCCCCTGCGGTCGAACTTGTTGATCGCAACGAAATCCGCGTAGTCCAGCATGTCGATCTTTTCGAGCTGGCTCGCCGCGCCGAACTCTGGCGTCATCACGTAGAGCGAGACATCGACATGCGGCACGACGCCCGAATCGCCCTGACCGATGCCGGAGGTTTCCACAATCACCAGATCGAAGCCCGCGGCGCGGCAGGCCGCGACCGCGTCCGGCACCGCCTGCGAGATCTCGGCCCCCGAACCGCGCGTGGCGAGCGAACGCATGAACACCGCGTCGCCGTGGATCGCGTTCATCCGGATGCGGTCGCCGAGCAGCGCGCCACCGGTCTTGCGGCGCGAGGGATCGACCGCGATGATCGCGATGCGCAGGCGGTCGTCCTGATCGAGGCGGAAGCGGCGCACCAGCTCATCGGTAAGCGAGCTCTTGCCGGCACCGCCGGTGCCGGTGATGCCGAGGACCGGCGCGCGCTGCTTCGCCGCCGCGTCCTGCAGGCGTTTTCTCGTTGCCGCGTCGGCCACGCCCAGCTCGAGCGCGGTAATGATCTGCGCCAGCGCCCGGCGATCGCCCGCGCGCACGCGGTCCAGATCGACCGGCACCTGCGTCGTCGGGTCGAAGTCGCAACGCGCGAGCATGTCGTTGATCATGCCCTGCAGGCCCATTTTCTGGCCGTCCTCGGGCGAGTAGATGCGCGCCACGCCATAGGCCTGCAGTTCCTTGACCTCGGCCGGCACGATCACGCCGCCGCCGCCGCCGAACACCTGGATGTGCGCGCCGCCGCGTTCGCGCAGCAGGTCGATCATGTACTTGAAATACTCGAGGTGGCCGCCCTGGTAGGACGACACGGCGATGCCCTGGACGTCCTCCTGCAGCGCCGCGCTGACGACGTCCTCGACCGAGCGGTTGTGCCCGAGATGAATGACCTCGGCCCCCGAGCCCTGCACGATGCGGCGCATGATGTTGATCGAGGCGTCGTGGCCGTCGAACAGGCTCGCCGCCGTAACGAAGCGGATCTTGTGCTTCGCCTTGTAGATCAGGTTCTTGCTGTCGGACAGATCGGTCATCGGCGCCTCGCTGCGCGGACCGGCGGGAAGGAATGGCAGGCTACTTGACGTTTACGTAAACGTCAACTATCGCCCTGCGTCCCAAGGCCCTGCCGCGCCTCGAGACGCAGTTTACCCGCGGGGCCGGTCCGCCTACAGTCGGGCGCAGCCATGAGTACGACCATCGAAACGCCCGACGCGGGCGCCGTGCAGTTCTTCGACCGCCAGTTCGAACGGCAGGTCGCCGCCACCGACTACGCGCTCAATCCGTTCGAGCAAGCGGTATTGCCGTTTCTGCGCGGCGACGTGCTCGACCTGGGTTGCGGGCTGGGAAACCTCGCGCTCGCCGCCGCGGCGCGCGAGTGCCGCGTCACCGCGCTCGACGCCAGCCCGCTGGCGATCGCCGATCTTGCGCGCCGTGCGCGCACGCAGCGCCTCGATGTCGAAGCACATACGGCAGAGCTGCGCCACTTCGTTCCGAGCCGCAGCTATGACGCGGTGGTCGCGATCGGGCTGCTGATGTTCTTCGCTTGCGCCGACGCCCGCGGGCTTCTCGCGCGCCTGCGCGAAGCCGTGAAGCCCGGCGGCGTCATCGCGCTCAATGTCCTCGTCGAAGGCACGACCTGGCTCGAGCCGTTCGGCGGCCAGCCCTATTGCCTTTTCGGGCGCAATTCGCTAAGCGAAGCGTTTTCCGACTGGCCGGTCCTGCTCTCGCGGTACGACGACGTTCCGGCGCCGAACGCTATGCTTAAGCGGTTTCACACCCTGATCGCCCGGCGCCCCGAGCAACGCTCGCCCTGAGCGCGTGCCGGCATGCAGTTCAGGGAAACGCCGGGTAGCGTGATTCGCGCCCGCCCGGCTCGGCCTTGTCGATTGTGGCCACGGCCCGATGGCATGCGCACGCTTCGCCATGCGCGGCATGGATCAATTCCTCAAGGATGCCGCAGTCGGCGACGTGACGCCCGCTCGAGCACTGCGCGCGGAGTGCGCTCAGCCGCACCTCCAGCGTCTCGAGTGCCACGCGCTTCGCACGAACCCGCTCGAGGTGCGCGTCGACGAGAACGTTGACGTCGTCGCAGGACAGGCCCGAATCGGTCGACAGCGCGAGCAGGCGCCGGATGTCCGCGAGTGACATGTCGAGCGAACGGCAGTGACGCACGAAGTGCAGCTGCTCGAGATGCTGCGGCCCATAGGCGCGATACCCCGCGGCGGTACGCGCCGGCGCCGCGAGCAGCCCCACGCGTTCGTAATACCGCACGGTCTGTACATCCACGCCGGTACGGCGGGCGAGATCTCCGATGCGCATCATGGACCTCCCGAGGCTTGACTCTATAGTAGCTAAAGGGTCCTGAATCGGCCAGTGATGAGCATGCATTGTGACGGCGCGACTTGCTGCACGGTCGCGCCGCTGCACTATCGGCGAATACTCGGGGTCGCGCTTGGCGCGAATCTGGCGATGTTCGTCGTCGAGCTGGCGGCGAGCGTGGTCTCGGGTTCCTCGTCGCTCGCGGCCGATGCGCTCGATTTCCTCGGCGACAGCGCAAACTACGCCGCCAGCCTCGGCGCGCTTGCGCTCGGCGGTCTCTGGGTCTCGCGCGTCGCCTTCATCAAGGGATTGGCGATGTTCTGCTTCGGCATTGCGGTACTGGCTTACGCGGGCTGGCGCGCACTGCTCGGCGTGCCGCCGGAGCCGATCACCATGGGCGTGGTCGCACTCGCGGCACTCGGGGTCAACCTTGCTGTCGCGATTCTGTTGTTCCGCTTCCGCAAGGGCGACGCCAATATGCGCTCGGTGTGGCTGTGCACGCGAAACGACGTGATCGCCAATGTCGCCGTGATCGCGGCAGCGCTCGGCGTCTTTGGCACCGGTTCGCTGTGGCCCGACTTTGCGGTTGCGATCATCCTCGCCGGGTTGGGGATCACCTCGGGCAGCGCGGTCATCACGCACGCGCGAACCGAGCTCGCACGGCGGTAATCCGATGAACCTCACGCGCCGGGTCCTGACCGCCCTGCCCGACGCAGTCGCAGCGGCGCTCTATCTCTGGTGCTGGATCGCTCCGCTCGCCTGGCAGCCGAAGCTGGTTGCCCTGCTGGTGCTCGTACTGCTGATCGAGTTCGTCGTGATTCAGGCCGGGCCGTTCCTCGGCACCGTCGTCTATGGCGACAAGATGGGACTCGACGCGGGTCAACGACGCAAATCGGCATTGGCACTCGGCGCGGTTTACCTCGTGTTTGCCGGTCTCGCCGCAGTATCGTTCGACGCCTGGTTTCCGTTCCTGATCTTCGTCTGGCTGTTCGGCGTCAAAGTGTTCGCCGCCGTGCTCGGGCGAGACCCGGCGGCCACCGGCCGCGAACGCGAGATGACCGTCTGGATCCTGTCGGTGAGCTACTACTTCGTCGCGATTTTCTTCACCATGTTCGTGCCGATTCCGATGTTCGGGATCACCGAGGACGGCGCCGTTTACGGCCTGCGCGGCCAATACGAGTGGGCGAACTTTCCGTACGAGGCGATTGCGGCGGGATTCCTCTACTTTTCCGCGCTGGCAGTCACCCGAGTGCTGCTCCGCCGCACCGCGATGGATCTGTCCCGCTCGGGTCATCCGGATGGAACGCCGGGCGACGCTACGCGATAATCCTCCATCGCAATGCGGAGCGAGCATTGAACGGCCACCACGACGATCACCATCATCAGCCTGCGTCGCACAACCTCGGTCGCGCCTTCGCCCTGGGCGTCGCGCTGAATGTCGGCTTCGTCGCCATCGAGACGACCGCGGGGCTGTGGAGCAACTCGCTCGCGCTGCTCGCCGACGCCGGCCACAACCTGAGCGACGTGCTCGCGCTGCTGCTCGCCTGGGGCGGGGCGACGCTGGCGGCGCGCCAGCCGAGCGCGCGCTTCACCTTCGGCCTGCGAAGCTCGTCGGTGCTCGCCGCGCTCGCCAACGCGCTGCTCCTGCTCGCGGTCTGCGGCGCGATCGCCTGGGAAGCCATCGGCCGGCTGCACACGTCGGTCGCCGTGCCGGGCGCCACCGTCATCGTGGTGGCCGCCTGCGGCGTGGTCGTAAACGCAGCGACCGCACTGCTTTTCCTGCGCCGACGGAAAGCCGACCTGAACGCGCGCGGCGCGTTTCTGCACATGGCCGCCGACGCGCTCGTCTCGCTCGGCGTCGCCGCCGCCGGGGTCGGCATGCTGCTCACCGGCTGGACCTGGCTCGACCCGGCGGTCAGCCTCGCGGTGGTCGTGGCAATCTTCGCCAGCACCTGGGGCCTGGCGCGCGATTCACTCGGCCTTGCGCTGCACGCGGTGCCGGCAGGCATCGACCCGGCCGCGGTGCGCGCGTACCTCGCCGCCCGTCCCGGCGTTGCCGATGTGCACGACCTGCATATCTGGGGCATGAGCACGACCGAGAACGCGCTGTCCGTGCACCTCGTGGTCCCCGATGGCCACCCGGGTGACCGATTCCTCGCCGAGACCGCGCGCGCACTCGAGCAACGCTTCGGCATCGGCCATGCGACGCTGCAGATCGAGCACGGCGATCCCGATCACCCCTGCGGGCTCGAGCCGGATCACGTCGTCTGACGTTCGGTGTTCCTGGC
>Ga0210060_1000065_pt1 | contig 67388 bp, 65 predicted proteins | sample Joice_CattailNLB_FD_184871 | JGI IMG/M metagenome (GOLD analysis project Ga0210060, IMG submission 184871) | Wetland microbial communities from San Francisco Bay, California, USA, that impact long-term carbon sequestration - Joice_CattailNLB_D2... | ecosystem: Environmental > Aquatic > Marine >...
TTGTCCATCGTCATCGTCTCCCGTTAAGCTCTTTCGCGTGTCAGAACCCTCGCCCCGATGCTCAAGACGAGGACCATCAGGATGAGCACGACTGCTCCCGCCCATGCCTTGTTGTGCCAGTCATCATACGGAGAAATCGCGTAGGAGAACACCTGCAGCGGCACCGCCGCGATCGGCTGGTCCAGGCCCGTCTGCCAGAACTGGTTCCCCAGCGCCGTGAACAGGAGGGGAGCCGTCTCCCCGAGGATCCGCGCCATCGCCAGCAGAATCCCTGTTATGATCCCGGCCGACGCCGTGCGAACGGTGATGAAGAGCGTGGTCTTCCATCGTTCGATCCCCAGCGCCAGTGCCGCCTCCCGGACCGAGACGGGGACGGTTTTGAGCATCTCCTCGGTGGTGCGGACCACGATCGGGATGAAGATCATGGCAAGCGCGGAGGCTCCCGCCCAGGCCGAAAACCGCTTCATCGGGAGGACCCACAGGACGTATCCGAAGATCCCCATGATGATGGAGGGAACGCCGGCCAGCAGATCGACCGCGAAACGAACAAGGGAGGCAAGCACCCCTTTCCCGTACTCCGCGAGGTAGATGCCGGACAGGACCGCTAAGGGGATCCCCCCGGCCATCGCCAGTCCGGCGAGCGTAAGCGTCCCCGTGATACCGTTCGCTATCCCGCCTCCCGGCTCTCCAACGGGCCGCGGGAGATCGGTCAGAAGGGACCATTTCAGCTCCTTTGCCCCCTTCCAGAGCAGGTCGAAGAAGATCAGGAAGAGGGGGAGGATGACGAGGAACACGCTCAGGAGAAAGAGCGTTTTCATGATCCTGTCGGTGGCACGGCGGCGGAAGGCGATCGATTTCATCGTGCCGCCCCTTTCCGCGCCTCCGGAACCATCCTCCTCAGGATACCTTTCGCCACGAGGTGGACGACGATCGTCAGGAAGAAGAGGACGAGACCGATTTCGACCAGGGCCGAGAGATAGAGTTCGCCCGTCGCCTCCGTGAATTCGTTGGCGATCACCGCGGCCATCGAGTACCCCGGCTGGAAGAGGGACAAGACGATGTCCGGCCGGTTGCCGATCACCATGGTGACCGCCATCGTCTCCCCCAGGGCCCTTCCCAGGCCAAGGATCGTCGCACCGAAGATCCCCGGGATGCAGTGCTGCCCGATGACGATCCGGATCATCTCCCAACGGGTTCCGCCGAGCGAGAGAACGGCTTCCTTCTGGACCTTCGGGACGGTGGCCAGGACCTCCCGGCTGACCGACAGGATGAAGGGAACGATCATGATCGAGAGGATGACCCCCGCCGCGAGCATGCTCGGGCCGTAGACCGGCCCCTGGAACAGGGGGATCCACCCCAGGACGCGCGAGACCGGCTTCATGAAATAGTCCCGGAGGACCGGAAGGAGAACGAAGATCCCCCACAGGCCGTAGATGACGCTCGGGATGGCCGCGAGGAGCTCGGCCAGGAAGGAGACCGGGGTTTTGAGCCATTTCGGCGCGAATTCATTGATGAAGATCGCCGCCCCCACCCCGAGAGGCAGGGCGATAAGGATCGCGAGGAACGAGGAGACCACGGTCCCGTACAGGAACGGCAGCGCTCCGAATTCCTCGAGTACCGGATCCCAGGTCGTGTTGGTGACGAAGGAGGCGCCGATCTTCCGGATCGCAGGAAGCGATTCCCGCACCAGGAGCGCGAACAGGAGGAGGGTCAGGGCGAGCACGCACAGCGCGAAGAGGGCGGTCGTCTTCTCGAACAACAAGTCCTTTATGTTTTCACGCGGTTTCATTTTTTCCGGCCGGTCGGCTGACCTTGTAACCCTCTTGTTTGAGAAAAACGGGAAGGGGGGCACGCTCCCCCTTCCCGTTTCCCGCGGATGTCCTGCGGAAGAACGCTTAGTAGAGACTCTTGCCCTTGTACTGGATCTGTTTCAACGTGGCATCCACTTTCTCCACGACAGGCTTCGGAATCGGTGCGTAGAGAAGGGGAGTGTTCATCTTCTGCCCGTCGTGCATTGCCCATTTCAGGAACGAAACGAGCGCCTTTCCCTTTGCCGCGTCCCTCTGGTCCTTGTAGACGAGAAGCCAGGTGAATCCGCAGATCGGATAGGAACCCTTGCCCGGGGCATCCACCAGAGCGACCCGGTAGTCGGCGGGCATCGTTTTCGCCGCACCGGCAGCTGCTTCCGAAGTCGACTCGAGCGAGGGGAGGATGAATGCGCCCTCCCGGTTCCGCACGGCCGCCACCGTCATCTTGTTCTGCGTCGCGTAGGCAAGCTCGACGTAGCCGATGGCGCCGGGGGTCTGCTTGACCACGCCGGCTACCCCCTCGTTCCCCTTGCCGCCCAGGCCGACCGGCCATCTTACCGATTTTCCCCGGCCGACCTTCTTCTTCCACCCGGGGTTGACGGTTGCGAGGTAATTGGTGAATATGTCGGTCGTCCCCGACCCGTCCGAGCGGTGGGCCACCACGATGTCCTCACCGGGCAGTTTCACACCAGGATTCTGCGACGCGATTTGTGGATCGTTCCACCGGGTGATTTTCCCGAGGTAGATGTTCGCCAGGGCGTCCGGGGTGAGTTTCAGGCCGCTTTTCACCCTTTCCAGGTTGTACACGACCGTCACCGCACCGATCGCCGTGGGGATATGGAAGATCGGGCCGGGAAGCTTGACCATGTCCTCGTCCTTCATCGGGGCGTCGGTTGCTCCGAAGTCGACGGTTCCCGCCGTGATCTGGCGGATGCCGCCGCCCGAGCCGATCGACTGGTAATTGAAGTTCACCCCGGGGTGGGCGTTGGAATATTCATAGAACCACTTCGAGTACAGGGGGTAGGGAAACGTCGCCCCCGCGCCGGTCACGGTGAACGAATCCGCGGCCCCCGCCGGGCTTGCTCCACCGATCCAGAAAGCGATGCCAAATATCGCGATACCGATCGCCATGCGCTTTTTCATCGTGCATCTCCTCCATATGGGATTCATTTTTATGCATGGAGGAATCATACGAACTCTATATCAAGGGGGGATGAGGGGGACATGAAGTTTGCGTTAAGATTGCGGTCATGGCATAAATAGACATCTGACGACGTTCGGGGGCCCGGGCAGGGGATTGTCCCGGCCAGACGATTTCCATCGAAAACCTTGCATTCCATGGGTTTTATTGCCGCGATGCGCGGATTTTTCCATCAGACAACGAAGGGAAAGGAGGGAGCAATGCCAAAGAAGATTCTCACCGGGTTTCTTTGTGCGCTGTTGGCCCTGTCGTTCGGATTTGGGGACGCGCGCGCCGACGACAAGAACCTCATCATTGCGACGGCCACCACGGGGGGGACCTACTACCCGGTGGGGGTGGCCATCGGCACCGTGATCAGCATCAAGCTCGCCAAGGACCACAAGATCACGGCGACGGCCATCAACTCCGCCGGGTCGGGCGAGAACGTCCAGATGCTGAAAAACAAGGAAGCGGACATGGCCATCCTCCAGGCGCTCTTCGGACAGGAGGCGTACAACGGTCTGGGCCAGTACGAAGGGAAACCGGTCAAGGATTTCCGCGCCGTTACCATGCTCTGGGAGAACGTGGAGCATTTCGCCCTGCTGGGCAAGTACGTCAACACGGGCACGATGTTGGACCTGAAGGGCCTGCACCAGAAGTTCTCCATCGGCAAGCGGGGGAGCGGCACGGAGGGGTCGGGCCGAACGATCCTGCAGACTCTGGGGATCGACCCGGAGAAGGATATGATACCGGAGTACCTGGGCTACTCTCCTTCCGCGTCGGCCATGATGGACGGCAGGATCGTCGGTGCGAACCTTCCGGCGGGCCCCCCCGTGGCGGCCGTCACCCAGCTCTACGCGCAGGTGGGGGCGAAGAACGTCAGGGTCCTCGATTTCAGCGATGAAGAGGTCGAACGATTGCACAAGGCGTACCCCATCTGGACAAGATACGTGGTCAAGGCGGGCACCTATCCGGGGCAGGAGAAGGACATCCGCACGGTGGCGCAACCCAATTTCCTGGCCTGCCGGCCCGATCTTCCCGAGGAGACCGTCTACCTGATCACGAAGACGATCTTCGAGAATCTTCCGTTTCTTCACAATATCCACAAGGCGACCATGGCCATGAGCCTGGAGCGCGCAACGCTGGGACTTCCGGTCCCGCTGCACCCCGGGGCGGAAAAGTATTACCGGGAGAAAGGGATCATCAAGTAACCCGGTCTTCCCGTTGCACGGCCGGGGGGTGACACCCCCGGCCGTTTCCCGGAATCCTTGAAAAGGCAACCGCCTTGACGGAGAAACGAACGGACACCATCTCCCAGGAAGCCCGCACGGACGTAAGCGGTGAAGTCCTGGCGGTGAAGCGGATTCTCGGGGGAAAAAGCGAGAAACTCCTCTACGGCGTCGGGATCCTCTGTTCCCTCTTCCATCTCTGGGTCAATACCATCGGCATCATGCCCGAGATCCAGCGCAATGCCGTGCATTACGGCTTCATGCTGTTCATGGGTTTCCTGCTCTACCCGCTTCTCAAGCGACATCCCGGAAAGACCCTGGTAATCGACTATGGACTGGCCGTCCTGTCCGTAGCGGTGGCCCTTTACCTCGTGCTTTTCGAGGACGCTCTCCATGCCCGGAACGAGGTGCCCACCATGGTGGACCTGGTTGCCGCCGCGATCGCCATCGTCCTGATGCTCGAGGTCACCCGGCGGACAACCGGGTTGCTGATACCGGTTCTGGCGACGGTCTTTCTGGCCTACGCGCTGGGGCTCGGTAATTTCTTCGGCGGACTGTGGAATTTTCCCGGCGTCAGGGTGTCCCGGATACTCTACCGCATGTATTTCGCGCCGGACGGCATCTTCGGTACGATCGCCACCATCTCCTCGACGTTCGTGTTTCTGTTTGTTCTGTTCGCGGCATTCCTTCTCAAGTCCGGCGCCGGGGAATTCATCATCAACCTGGCGATGGCCGCCATGGGGCGGTCCGTCGGAGGGCCGGCCAAGATCGCGGTGTTCGGGAGCGGGCTCATGGGCTCGATTTCGGGCAGCGCCGTGGCCAACACCGTGGGGACCGGGTCCATCACGATTCCGATGATGAAGCGATGCGGGTTTTCCCCGAAGTTCGCCGCGGGGGTGGAGGCGGCCGCCTCGACCGGCGGCCAGCTCATGCCTCCCATCATGGGCGCGGGTGCCTTCATCATGAGCGAGTGGACCCAGATCCCGTACCTGACGATCGTGGGCGTCGCGTTCATCCCGGCGATCATGTATTTCCTGTGCGTCGCTTTTTTCATCCATTTCCGGGCCAAGAAGATAGGCCTTCAACCGTTGCGGGAGGAGGAGATCCCCAAAGTCGGAAAGGTTCTTATGGAGGGTTGGAACTTTTTCCTCCCCATCGGCGTCCTGATGGGGTTTCTGATCTACGGGTTCACCCCCACGTATGCCGCCAGCGTAGGGATAGCCTCGATCGTGGCGTCGAGCTGGCTCAACCGCAAGACCCGGATGGGATTCCGGGACATTCTGGATGCCCTCGCATCGGGAGCGCAGAACATGGTCTCCACCGGGGTCATCCTTCTCTGTTCCGGCATCGTCATCGGCGTGGTCCTGCTCGTGGGGATGGGGATCAAGTTCTCGATCCTCATCTCGACCATCTCGGGGGGGAGCCTGCTCGTCACCATCGTCCTGATCGCGCTTGCCTCCCTCATCCTGGGAATGGGGCTTCCCGTGACCGCGTCCTACATCGTCCTGGCGGTCCTTGCCGCCCCGGCGATGACCATGCTCGGTGCGAGCCTTTTGTCCGCCCACATGCTCATCTTCTGGTATTCGCAGGACGCCAACGTCACCCCGCCCGTTTGCCTGGCGGCCTACACCGCGGCGGGGATCGCGGGCAGCCGTCCGCTGGAGACCGGACTGGAATCGTGGAAGTTGGCGAAGGGACTCTACGTCATCCCTCTCCTTTTCTGCTACACCCCGATTCTTTTCGAAGGGCCGGCCTGGCAGGCGATCGAGACGGCCGTAGCCGGCCTGCTTGGCCTATACTGTTTTGCCTCGTTTTTCGAGGGGTTCCATCTGGGGAATCTTTCGTGGCCCCAGAGACTGGGATTTGCGGGGATCGCTGTCTGCCTGCTTTGGCCCAACATGGGGATACACGCCGTCGGCCTGGCCGGCTTTCTTCTGTTCGTGGTTCTGGAAAAAGCCCTTCTCAGGAGGCGGGGATCCGGATGATGAACCGGGTTCCCGTTCCCATCCTGCTCTCCACCCGGATCGTTCCTCCGTGGGATTCGATGATGTGCTTGGCGATAGCTAAGCCCAGGCCGGTACCTCCGACTTCGCGGGATCTTCCCTTGTCGACGCGGTAGAAGCGCTCGAAGATGCGGGGGAGATGCTCTTTGGGTATTCCCGGCCCGTCGTCCTCGACGGATAGCACGATCGCCCCGTTCTCGACCTGTCCCGCCAGCCGGATCTGCCCCTTCTCCACCCCGTGCCGGATGGCATTGTCAACGATATTGGAGATCGCAAGCGTCAGGTTCTTGTGGTCCGCCTTGAAATGGGCCTCTGCCGCCTGGACGGTCAGGGTCTTGGCCAGCCGGTCCACCGAAGGCCGGTGAAGGGATGCAACCCGCTCGAGAAAGGCGGGAAGCGGAATCTCCTCTCTGGCGAGTGGATCCTGGACGAATTCCGCCCTTGACAGCGTAAGGAGGTCGTTGACCAGATCCTCCATCCGGAGAACGTTGGCGAGGACGATTGCCAGGAAGGAGGGGTCGAAAGACGCCCCTTCGCTCTCCGCGTCCCGCAGGGCTTCCAGGTATCCGCGGATGTTCGTGAGCGGGGTCCGAAGCTCGTGGGAGGCGTTCGAGACGAAGTCGCTCTTCACCCGGGCGAGCCGTTTCTCCTCCGTGACGTCTCTGAGGGTAAACAGGATGTCCGAATCCTTTCCCGACGGGTACCGGAGGGTCGTTGCCGAGACGCGAATGGCGATCTCCCCGCCGGGCGATGGGACGGTGATCTCCTTCGGGGGGATCGACCTGCCGTCTTTCCAACCGTCGATGAACCGGAGAAGATCCGGCTGGCGGATGACCTCCGCGTACGGCTGTCCTTCCGGCGGAACGACTGCGAACCCCAGGATCCTGGCGGCCTCCCGGTTCATCATCCGCACCGTCCGCCCGCTCGCGATGACGATCACACCCTCCGATAGGTTCTCCAGAAGGGTGGCGAGCCGGACCTTCTGCGCGTCCAGCTGGGAAATGGTCTGTTCCAGTTGAGCGGCCGTCTGGTTGAGGGCTACCGCCACGTCTTCGAGTTCGTCGCCTGTCCTAAGCCGCAGCCGTCTCGACCGGTCCCCGGCGGAAAATTCCAGCGCGGCTTTCCGGATCTCTTCCAGGGGGCCGCTGACGGCACGGGCGCGGATGGCCGTGCCCAGAAGCATCAGGAGGAACGCCGCGAAACCGGTGCCCCAGGTGATGACGCGCACGCGGTGGAGCCGCCGGTTCAGGATATCGCCGGAAAAGGATGTTCTGGCGACTCCCACGATCTGTCCCCCGGACAGGATGGGGACCGCGCAATACCACTGTTCCTCCTTCAGGGAGATGCTGCGACGGTGGGAGAAGCCGGTCCGGCCGGAAAGCGCTTCCCGCACTTCCGGGCGGTTGGTATGGTTTTCCAGTTCAACCAGGCGGGCCGGTTCGATCTGGGAATCCGCCGCTACCTCGCCGCCGGGCAGGATGACCGTCAGGCGGGTCTCCAGTTCTTTCCCCAGCCGTTCCCCTTCCCGGGCGATCGTCCCGCGGTCCGGCTCGGCGGCGGCAAGAAGCGGGCGGAACGACTCCGCGGCGAGGAGGGCCTGGGCCTTGAGGCTTGCGTCGGCTTCCTCGATCACGTACCTCTTGAACTGGAGGTACCCCGCCACGCCGGCGAAGGCCAGGGCGGTCCCCGTGATCACGAAATAGGTGAGGAAGAACTTGGCGGCGATGGAAATACGTCTGGGCAAGCGTCAGAGTTCCCGAAGCTTGTATCCGGTATCCTTGACCGTCTCGATCGCTTTCGCAAGAAGCGGGATCTTCCGGCGCAGTTTCGCGATATGGACGTCCACGGTCCGGTCGAGGACGTGGGTTCTTTCTCCCCAGGCGCGATCGAGGATCGACTCCCGCGAGAGGACTTTCCCTTCCGAGGCCATCAGGACCTTGAGGATCCGGAACTCCTTCGATGTGAGGACAACGATCCTGTCACGGTACCGGACCTCGTGGCGGGCCACGTCGAGCTGCAACTCTCCTTTCCTGTAGATTCCTTCCTCCGTCGGAACCGTCCGGGGGAGGCTGCGGCGGAAGATCGCCTTGACCCGGGCGGCCACCTCGCGCGGGCTGAACGGCTTGGGAACATAATCGTCGGCGCCAAGCTCGAGTCCCACGATCCGGTCCGTCTCGTCCCCCTTGGCCGTGAGCATGATGATCGGCGTCCGGGCGATCTCCCGGTCCGTCCGGATTTCCCGGAGCACCTCCAGCCCGTCCCTCCCCGGCAGGAGGATGTCCAGCAGGATCAGCGCCGGTTTTTCCGAACGGGCCTTGGAAAGCCCTTCTTCCCCGTCGATGGCGAACGAAAGGATGAAACCCTCTTTTCGCAGGTAGAGGGCGAGGAGGTCCCGGATTTCCTTTTCGTCCTCGACGATGAGGATCAACCTGCTCAAACGGTGCGTCCCCCGGCGCGGAACAGCGCGGCGATGGTCTTTCCGTCCTGGATCTCGCCGCTCATGGCCATCCGCCGGGCCTGCTCGAACGGAATTCGTATCGATCCGATCTCCTCGTACTGCTCGGGGTCCGCCTCCTTCTGGGTAAGTCCCGTTGCCAGAAAGAGGTGGATCGCCTCGTCGAAGACGCCCGGAGAGGAATGGAGTTTCCCGAGGGACTCGATGGTGTTCGCCCGGAGCCCCGTCTCCTCGGCAAGCTCACGGCGTCCGCACACCTCCGGATCCTCGCCGGGGGCAAGACGCCCGGCGGGCACTTCCAACAGGCGGGAGCCGACCGCCGGGCGCAACTGCCGGATCAGGGTGACCGTACCGTCTTCGTGCAGGGGCAATACGCCCACGCCCCCGGGGTGCCTCACGACCTGGTAGAGGTGCCATCCCTTTTCGCCGAACTTCACCTCCATCTGCTCCACGTCCACCACGAGTCCCCGGAAAAGGGTCGTACGGTTTCTTGTTTCCATGCCGCGCCCGCGCTCCTTGTCAAAAAGGATTTCTGCCGCTCCTCCGGAAGCATAGCAGAACTTCCACAATACGCGAGTGGAGCGGGGGGCGGTGGATGCGCTGGGCCGGCCGTTCAGGATGCCTTGCGCACCATGTCCCCGAGCTGGTTCAGGATCCCCTTGAGAAGTTCCTCGCGCTCCTTGAGCCCCTCACGCATTGTCCGATTGTCCGTTCGTGCGATCTCCATCAGGAGGGTCTTGCGGTCCGCATCGAGCATTCCCCGGAGCAATTCCACTTCGGATTCCGTCAGCATGAGTTCCATGGGGCACCTCCTGTCCGTGGGGCCGGTAAGTTCCGTTGCCGCTTCCCTCCCATGGTATTTGCCTTGAATATCATTATATCCCAATTCGCCATATCCCAATCCGCCGGATTCCCTCCCTCTTCCTATCGGGTTTTTCGGCAATTAATTCGCACCTGTAGGAATTTTTTTCCCGATCGATAGCCCATTATCGCCTCCGGATATTTCTTTCCTTACGCGGAAACAAACAACAACATGCCGGAAAGTAAAAGAAAAATTAATTTTAGCCTGTTGGCATCCTGTTTGCTCTGACGGAAATGGCAGCGGGAGAGAAATCGAACGCCACTCAGGGGGTGCGGTGATGGCAACCGGGCATACCGAATGTCGCAGAAACGGGCACGAATATCACTGGAGCTGGTACTGCGGCGACAGGGTTTGCGACGTTTGCATCAAGCACGAGACCCGGATCCATTGCTCCTGTGGCTGGCCCGAAAGCGTGAGCAGGAAAGAGTCGGGATCGGTCCCGGCAGGAACGGTTTTGTTGCAAGAGACGAAATGAGGGGGTGGAGGGGACGGTAGAGCCCGCCTCGGGTCACCAGCTTCCTCCGCCTCCTCCCCCACTACCCCCTCCGGAGCTTCCCCCCCCGCCCGAGGCTCCGCCCCCGCTGCTTCTGGGCGCCGCGTACATTGCGCTTCCCATGGTGGAGAGCGCACTGCCGAGCGACCGGTGGAACGACACGGGGTGAAACATGCCGGTGTCACCCGTTGCGGAGTACCATCGCGGGGCTTCTTGGGTGATCCCTTCGAAGGCCCTGGCCCAACGGTCCGAGACGTCGAGAGCGATCGCGTAGGGGAGATATTTCTCGAACAGGTTCTGATCGGCCATTCTCTCCAGCCTGTCCTTTTCCGCCCGGAGCAGGAACTCCTCGAATCCTTTGACCTTCTTTTTTGCCAGTGCCCCTTTCCGGGTCTTGACCGGCATGACGGGGGCAAAGAGAAAAACCGCCAGACCGGAGAGGACAAAAGCGGCCACGATTTTCCCCGGGCTTCCTCCCGTTATCTTGCCGGTGATCATCCCGATTACAACGCCCAGGACCCCTCCTCCGATCCCGATCCCGCGGTACACGGCCTTGACGCTGCCGGGAAGGCCCCGAAAGTAGCCCAGGGATTGGAGACGACGGAAGACGGTGTCTCTGAGCTCATCGAGGTTCTTGTAAAAGGAGTATTTCAGGTCGGATACAAGGACCTCCCGGGAATTCCCGGAGAAAAGTTTGGCCATCAGCTTTTTTTCAAACAGGGGCAGGGGCAGATCGTCGTCCGCTTCCTTGACCTTTTCCAGAACGTAGTCGGTCCGGTCGAACAGGAGCCCGGCGGTCTTGAGTTCCCGGATCGTGACGCATCCCCGGACGGCGAGGTTGACGATGGAGGCGGTGATGTCTTTCGGGTCGAGCCGCTCGTCGGAAAGGGCGCCGACCTCGGCGGGGGGAAGGGGTTGCCCGTCCTCCTCCGGGGGCGTGTACATGACGGGGATGCTGCCCCCGACGTCGGGGTCCTTTCCCCGCCTGTACCAGTGGACGAGCATGAAGGCGAGCGTGACGAAGGGAAGCAGGAGGACCCCGTTTTCGGAGAGATTGAGAATCCCGAAGGTTCTCTGCAGGAATGAAGGAGGCTGCACGATTCCCTTGTCCCAGCCCAGGGCGATGGTAAGTCCCTCCCGGGGGGAGAGGGAGCCGCCGGTCCGGAATTTTCCCCCCTTGCCCGAGGGGAGGAAAGTGCAGGAGGAATTTCTTGCGCCGCGCAAACCCGTATAGCAGCTCCCCCGAAAAGGAATGTCTCCCCGACCACTTTCGACGGCCACCGTGGAAGAAGCGCTTCGGATGGTGGTGTCCCAGTCATTCCCCGTCACGTTCCAGTAGAGTTCGTCGTGGGTGTCGAGGAACAGGATGGCGTTTTGCACGGTGTAGGTGATGACGTACACCTGCCGGCCGTCGACGAACGCATCGTTCCTGCCGATCCGGATCCGGATCGCGTCCCCGGCGCGAGTGACCTTGTACGGCCTCTTCTTCCGGAACTGGTCCGCAACGGAAACGACCCGGATCGGCGCCGTGGTCTTCTTCCCGAATTCGTCGGTATACCGGAAGGGGATATCGCGGTAGATTCCGTGGCGGCGGCGCGTGAAGGCGGTCTCGATCGTTTCCGTCACGGAAAGGGAGGAATCCGGGTGAACGACGATGTCCGCGTGGAACGATTCGATGGTGAAATATTCCGCGCGTGCGGGGGACCCTCCCATGCCGAACAGGAGAAAAAGGGAAAGGGAGCACAGGAAAAGTTGTGCACGGATGCCGGGGCGTCGCGGCGCGTCAGGGGAAGGAGACATCGACCCGGTCCCTCTCTTCCCGGGAGGACAGCTCGAAGAACTTCTCGCGTTCGAACCGGAATCCGGATGCGACGAGGTTCGAGGGAAAGACCTCGGTCATGGTGTTGTAGTCCCGGACGACCGCGTTGTAATACCTGCGGGCGTATTCGATTCCGTTTTCGATCTCCACGAGCTGCCTCTGCAGCTCGAGAAAGCCGGTGTCGGCTTTCAGGTCGGGATATCCTTCCGCAAGGGCGAACAGGGTTTTCAGTCTGTCCGTGAAAGTGTTTTCCGCTTTTGCCTTGTCTTCCGGACCTTCGGCCTTTATCGCTTCGGTCCGAGCTTCCGTGACGCCGATCAGCGTGGTCTTTTCGTGCCCTGCGTATCCCTTGACGACCTCGACCAGGTTGGGAACGAGATCGTGCCGTTTCCTGAGCATGACGTCGATGTCCGACCAGGAGCCACGAACCGTGTTTCGTAGCCGGATCAGCCGGTTGTACAGGAAGGCGGTCGCCGCAAGCACGGCAGCCGGAACCGCTGCAACCACAAGGGAGATCATCGTTTCCGATCCGGCGCCACGTGTTCCGAAGCGCCTTTCCATCATTGGTGTCCCCGCTGCCGGGGCAGGCCGAAGGGCCATTATACATGCATCGGAGGAGACGGAATATCCGGAAGCCGGCAGGAACGCCGATCCGAAGCCCATGGGAATTGCGGGATGGAGGCTTCGCCTCTCCGGGATACAATAGGCTGCCATGTGCGACGTCGTCGGAATCGGACTGAACGCGATCGACTACCTCTGCACCATTCCGCGCTTTCCCGTTCCGGGGGAAAAGCTCCGGATGACCGGGTTCTCGAGACAGGGCGGGGGGCAGGTGGCTACTGCCCTCGTGGCGCTGTCGCGGTGGGGTCTGCAGACGATGTACGTGGGGAACGTGGGGGAGGACGAACACGGGATCCTCTCCCTGTCCCTTCTCAGGGAAGAGGGGATCGATGTCGCCCTCGCGCGTACCGTTCCGGGGGCCGCCTCGCAGTTCGCCGTCATCCTCGTGCAGGAAGATTCCGGTGAACGCACGATCCTGTGGGAGAGAGACGCCCGGATCCGGATCCGCCCCGAGGACATCCCCCGTGGCGAGATCCGGCGGTCTCGTGCCGTGCTTCTGGACGGGCATGACGTTCCGGCATCCGTCGAGGCGGCCCGGGTGGCCAGGGATGCGCGCGTGCCGGTCGTGCTCGACGCGGAAAAGGTCCAGGAGGGGACGGGAGACCTGCTGTTCGCGTGCGATCACATCGTGGCGGCGTCCTCCTTCGTCACGCAAATTCTCCCGGGCGTGGAGCCCGGTGCAGCGGTTCGCGAGATCCATCGCCGCTTCTCGCCGCGTACCGCGACCGTGACCCTGGGGCCGGAAGGTGCCTTGGGGTTCGACGGCAGACAGACCTGCCGTTCGCGGGGAATCGAGGTGGGTGCGGTCGACACCACGGGGGCGGGAGACGTCTTCCACGCAGGGTTCCTGTTCGCCCTTCTCGCAGGGAGGACGTTCCCCGAAATGCTCGCTTTCGGTAACGCCGCCGCGGCGCTCTCCTGTCGGAAAGTGGGGGGTCGTGCGGGCATCCCCTCCCTCGACGAGATCGAGGGGGTTGTTTCCTTTCCGTGGTGACATGGATCGGGGGAAGCGGTTTTAAGCGCTATTCAGGGGGCGGATCCGGGTAGTCCAACAGAGGGTCGCCCGCTCTATTGCCAACGGCGTTGGGGGGAGGAAACTGCCCGGAGAGTCGGTACGTCTACTTGTTATGGCGATAGAGGATGAGACCGTGGGTAGGGTCGTACGGAGAGACGCCCACGGTCACAGCGTCACCCCTAACAACCCGGATTTTGTACCGTTTCAGGGTTCCGCTCAGTTTCGCCGAGAGAGTTATTCCGTTTTCCAGAGTGATGACGTAGTTCCCCCCTCCCTTTGTGTCGGTGACCGTCCCTTCCAGTTTCGCCAGGTCTGCTTTGGCCAAGAGATGAACTCCTTCCTCATTCCACCGGGATAGGAACCAGTGTATCACTTTTTCGGCAGGGGGGATGCCTCTCCCCGGCGATCTTCCCCCTCGGCGCCCTAGGAAAGGGGTTTCCCGTCCAGGCCGAACTCCGGCACCAGAACGATCCGGTTTCTTCCCGTCTTCTTTGCCTCGTAGAGGGCATCATCCGCCTTGCGAAGGAGATCAATAGTGGAGTCTCCGTCCATGGGATAGGTTGCCACTCCCCCGCTTATCGTTACCTTCAGGGGGGATTGCTGGCCGGGGATCCGGAATTCTGTGGACTCGACGATCCTCCTCAGGTTTTCCGAGAAGGCCAACGCCTGCTCCTTGCCCGCGGACATCATCATGACAACGAATTCCTCTCCCCCGAACCGGGCCGCAATGTCGGAACTGCGGACGGACTGGCGCAGGGTCTGCCCCAGTTTTGCCAGGATGAGGTCTCCTGCCGAGTGTCCGTGCGTGTCGTTTATGTTCTTGAAATGGTCGATGTCCAACAGGAAGACCGACAGGGGGTGGGCGTAATTTTTGGCGCTGCGGATCTCCGCCTCGAACCGCTGCGCGAAGTGGCCTCGGGTGAAAAGCTTGGTCAGGGGATCGACCGATGCGCTGTATTCCACCGACTCGATCTCTGTCGTGTGCTTGTAGGCGTTTCCCAGCAGCTCCGCGATCATCGATACAAAGGGGATCTCGTCCCGGCTTTGGACGATGCTCGATGCCACGACGAGAATACCCACGACATTTCCGTTCACCGCCACCGGGGCCACGAAATCTGGGGATATGCCGTTCTTTTCCAGAGAGTGGATTCCCGTAGGCCATTTCGTTCTCGACGTCAGGTATTCCTCCCGTGTGGTGATGGTCTTGTTCCGGAGGCACATCGCCAGGATCCCTTCGTCGGCGGCGAGACGGACCGTTCCTTTCCAGTCCAGCGGAAAGCCGACTCCCTCCACCAGTGTGAATTGGTCCCCGCTGCCCGCCGGCGCGAAGTACCCCACCTGGGAGGCGTGGAAAAATTCCCTCGCGAACCGGACGCCTATCGCGGGGACCGCGTCGGGCGACAACCTTCCGCTCAGCCGTTTCACGACCATCGGGATTTTTGTGGCGATATCCCGTTTCCGGGAGAGTTCCTGCTGCGCCTTGATCACCTCCTGGGAGAGCTCCTGGTTGGCTCTCCTGAGATGATCCGTTTCCGCGGCAGTTGTTGCGTCGGCCGATCTTCGCACCCCCCAGGCGAGCAGGAACCCCAGGATGACCCCCCCCAGGGGGGCCAGGATAAGCAGGGAAAATAATGTTTCTCTTTCCATCTACGTCAGGATCCTTCCGTTTTCCGGCGCGGTGACGTCCCCTTTTCGCCCCGAGAGCAGGCAGGGACGGAACCTGATCCGGGTGATAGTACCAGCATTTCCCTCCCGGGAAAACCAGCTTGTTACGGGGATTGCAGGGGGGACCGCTTTTACCGGCGGTACGGCGCAAGGATCGGGTTCAAGGAAAAAGCGGGAATACGGTTTTGCCGGGGGGAGGCGGTGCCGGTAAAATAGGTACGGTCTGGCGACGCGGCAGGTCGGGGGGGGGGGTGGTGGTTTTTCCGGATATCGACAAGCTCGCCGAACGGGCGGATAGGCTTACGGCAAGGCTTTCGCAGTGCGACATCTGCCCACGGCTTTGCCGCGTGGACCGGAAAGCGGGGGAATTGGGCGTCTGCCGGGGCGGGGGAAACGCAGCGGTATCGTCTTTCGGTCCTCATTTCGGCGAGGAGGCCCCCCTGGTGGGGTTCCACGGCTCGGGGACCGTCTTCTTCTACGGCTGCAATCTCCGGTGCGTCTTCTGCCAGAACTACGAGATCAGCCATCTGGCCGAGGGAAGCGAGGTGTCCGCCGAAAGACTCGCCGGGATTTTCCTTTCGATTCAGCGAATGGGATGCCATAACCTGAACGTGGTCACCCCCACCCATGTCACGCCCCAGATCCTTGCGGCCTTCTGCCTGGCCGTGCCGCGCGGGCTGTCGATCCCGGTTGTGTACAACTGCGGCGGGTATGAGAGCGTCGAGACGCTGCGGGAGCTGGAGGGTGTGGTCGACATATATATGCCCGACGTCAAATTTCTCGGAGCGGAATCATCTGAACGGTACGGCAACGCCCGGGACTACCCCGAGGTGGTGCGCGCCGCGGTGCGGGAAATGGACCGGCAGGTGGGCCCTCTTGTATTTGACCGCCGGGGGAACGCCCGGCGGGGGCTGCTCGTCCGCCACCTCGTCATGCCCGGGGAAGCTTCGACCACCCGCCAGGTGATCGACTTCCTCGCGGACGAAATCGGGAAGGAGACCTACCTCAACCTGATGAACCAGTATCGCCCGTGCGGACGTGCGCTCGAGTTTCCGGAAATCGGCCGGCGCACCGCGCATGCCGAGTGGGAGGAGGCCCGGGACTATGCGCGGGAAAAGGGGATGTCCCGCTTGGATGGGGGATAGACCCCGGAAAAAGCAGAGGAGATGGACGCATGAACCCGCTTGCCAAGACCTACATGGAGAGGATCTTCCGCGCCGCCGTCGCGGCTGTGAACCCGGACATGCTGATTCGTAAAGTACTGCGGAGCGGGGAGGACGGCGTTTCTCTTCATCTGAGGGGGGACGTGCCAGCCACTGTCTGCTGGGACGAAATCCGCAATCTTTACGTGGTTGGCGGAGGGAAGGCCGCCAGAGGAATGGGGGAGGCGGTTGCCCGGGTCCTGGGTGGCAGGGTGACCGAAGGGATTCTCGCCGTACCGGAGGGGGCCGGGGGACAATACGAGGCTATCCGGTTCCCCGAGGCCGGGTATCCCATCCCCGACGAGGGCAGCCGAGAGGCCACCCAGAGCATGATGGACCTCCTGTCGGGAGCGTTGAAAGAGGACCTCGTACTCGCAATTCTTTCCGGCGGCGGCTCTTCGATGATCTCCGCGACTCCGGCGGGCATCTCGATCGGCGAAAAAGAGCGCGTCCTCCGGCTTCTGCTTCGTGCGGGTGCGGACATCGGGGAGGTCAACACGGTCCGGAGACATATCTCCCTTGTGAAGGGGGGCAGAATGGCGGAGGCTGCCTACCCCGCCCGCGTGTGGGTGCTCCTTCTTTCCAACGTGCCCGGGAATGATCCCGCCGACGTCGCCTCCGGACCGTTTTCGCCCGACCCCACTACCTACCAGGACGCTCTCCGCGTTCTCAAGCGGAATAAAATCCTGCAGGTAGTCCCGTCATCCGTTCTCCACCATCTCGAGTCGGGCGCTGCCGGAGAGGTTCCGGAAACCCTCAAGCCGGGAAACCCGGTCTTCCAGGGAGCAACAACGGTCATCCTTGCGTCCAACCAAACGGCCTTTGAAGCGGCGGCCGAGGCTGCAAGGAGCGACCGAGCGGCTATGGTCCGCACCAATCCCGGGTTCCTTCGGGGAGAGGCCCGCGAATGCGGGCGTGCCTTCGTATCGGAGATGAGAAAGATGGCGGACAGGGCCTCGCCGGGACGAACAATCATTTTGCTTGCGGGAGGGGAGTTGACGGTGACGGTCACCGGGAAGGGAAGGGGGGGGCGGTGCCAGGAATTCGCCCTTGCCGCCGCGATCTCCTTGGACGGCGTGGAGGGGATGGCGGTCCTCTGCGGGTCCACGGACGGGATGGACGGCATCACGGATGCCGCGGGGGGGTTCGCCTACGGAGACAGCTGTGCACGCGCTAGGGCCAAAGGATACTCGCCCCGCGCCCTCCTCGATGACAACGACTCCCACACCCTATTGTCGGCGATCAACAACCTGCTCCGGACCGGTCCGACGGGAACGAACGTTGCGGATATCGCGGTCGGGGTGATCGCCCCCGGGAGGCGAGGAATACGGTAAACTCCAAAGAGATTACCGCACCTTGACACCGGTTGCACATGGTTGATATATTGGGGATTGGCACTCTGCCTTGGAGAGTGCTAATTCTTTCCCCGGGAAGGAAAACGTGACGGCGGTGCTGGACGACCGCGGGGCCCGGGTGCTTCGTCTCGTCGTCGAGGATTATATCGAAACGGCGGAGCCCGTCGGCTCTCGCACCATATCCAAGAAGATGAGCCCGGCCCTCTCGCCTGCCACGATCCGGAACATCATGGCGGATCTGGAGGAGATGGGGTACCTGTGCCAGCCCCACACGTCCGCGGGTCGCATCCCCACCGGCGCGGGTTTCCGATACTACGTCAATTTCCTGCTGACCAGGCGGCAGCTTGCCCGGTCCGAGCGCGATCTGCTCCGGAAGGTGGCGGAAGAGGGGAGCACCGGAGCGGACGAAGTGGTGCGGCATGCGAGCCGTCTTCTTTCGACCCTTTCCCGGCATGCCTGCCTGGTCGTCGTCTCCCGTTCCTCGCACCAGGCGCTCCGGTCCCTGACCCTGCTCCGGGCATCGACCGACCGGATCCTGCTGGTGGCCGTGCTCCAGGGCGGCTGGGTCCAGCACCGCCTTATCGAGGACGAGCCCGGCATCACGACATACGATCTGGAAAAGATAAATGCCTACCTGAACGACATGGCGGTGGGGCTCACCCTTCCCCAGCTTCGTGTGAAAATATTGAATGAGATGCGGCAGGAGAAGGTGCACTACGACAGCCTGATGCGCAAGGCCCTGCTGCTTGGTTCCAAGGCGCTCGCCGAATCCCTTCCCGGGGAAGTCTACATCGAGGGCAGGGCCAACATCCTCGAACAGCCGGAGTTCGTCGAGGACGTTCAGAAGCTCAAGCGGATCCTCCATGCGTTCGAGGAGAAGAGCGTCATCCTGCGGCTTCTCGACGCCGCGCTGGAGAGCGACGCGATCCAGGTCTCCATCGGCGCCGAGAACACGGTGGAGGGCTTGCCCGACATCTCGGTGGTTTCTTCCGGCTATCACCAGGGGGACACCGCGATGGGAAGCATCGGGCTCGTCGGTCCTGTCCGCATGGATTATTCGCGGGTCATCCCCCTTGTCGAGTATACGGCCCGTGTCCTGAGCTCTATCCTGGAGCAAAGGTAACGCGCCCGATCTCCCGCAATCGGACAGGCGAGAAAGAAAAGGACACCCGGAGGAGAGAGAACAATTATGGCGGATAAGGAAAAGGGTCCCGTGCAGGAAAATGGAGGGCGAGCCGGAGACCTCCTTCCGGAACAGGAGGAGCCAGACGGTCGGGAGGAGTTCGCCGGACAGGAAGAGGATGAACTTTCCCGGGTGAAGAGCCGGCTGGCCTACCTGGTGGCGGAGTTCGACAACTATCGTAAGCGCATCGCAAGGGAGCAGGAGTCGCTCGTTGCCTTTGGAAACGAGCGGATTCTCCTTGCGATTTTGCCATTCCTGGACAACCTGGAGCGTGCGGTCTCCCAGTCCCAGGCCATCGAGAACGCGGAAGCCCTCCTGTCCGGTGTGCAGATGACGTACGAACAGGTCCTTGGCGAACTGAGGAAATTCGGCCTGGAGCAGATATCCTCCATCGGGGAGCCGTTTGATCCGAACCTGCACGAGGCGATCGCCAGGGTCGCGTGGGAGGGAAAGCCCGAGGGGACAGTGCTTGCAGAGAGCCGCAAGGGGTATCTGTTAAACGGCCGGCTTCTCCGCCCGGCGCAGGTCAGCGTTGCACAGGGAGCGCCGAAGACGGTATCGGGCGGAGGCACCGGGCAGGAGAGCGTTGATGGCGAGGCGTGATTACTACGAAGTGCTCAGGGTGCAGAGGGGCTGCACGCTCGAGGACCTGAAGAAGGCCTACCGGAAGCTAGCTCTGGAATTCCATCCCGACCGGAATCCGGGCAACAAGGAGGCCGAGGATCGTTTCAAGGAGGCCAACGAGGCCTACTCCGTCCTTTCTGACCCGCAAAGGCGGGAGCAGTACGACCTGTACGGCCACGCGGCGCCGGCCGGCCAGGGGTTCGAGGGGGCCGGCGGGTTCGGCTTCGGGGGCGTGGAGGACATACTCAGCGAATTTTTCGGGTTCGGGTCCGTTTTCGGCGGGTTCCGAGACCGGCCGCGCAGGGGGGCGGATCTCAGGTACAACCTCACCGTAACATTCGACGAGGCGGTATTCGGGGCGGAAAAGGAGATCGTTGTTCCCCGGACGGGAACCTGCCAGGAATGCGGCGGGGGGGGAGCGAAGAAGGGGACGCGCCCCGAGAGGTGCGGCGCATGCAACGGCCGGGGACAGGTAACCGTGCAGCAGGGATTTTTCTCGCTCTCCCGCACGTGCAGCCGATGCCGCGGCACGGGGGAGGTGATCAAGGAGCATTGCCCCGCCTGCGCAGGGAACGGGACCGTCCAGGAAAAGAGGCCGCTCAAGATCAAGATCCCTCCGGGGGTGGACAACGAGACCCGGCTGAAACTCCGGGGGGAGGGGGAGGCCGGGAGGGGCGGCGGTCCCGTGGGGGACCTCTACGTCGTGGTCTCCGTGCGGGACCATCCGTTCTTCAACAGGAACGGGCACGACCTGATCTGCGAGGTGCCGATCACCATCTCGCAGGCGGCTCTCGGCTGCGAGGTCGAGGTGCCCACGCTTGCGGGGAAAAAGAAGCTCTCCATCCCCCCCGGGACGCCGTCCGCCAGGGAATTCATCCTTCGGGGCGAGGGGGTCACGGGCATCAATTCCCATCGCAGAGGGAACCTCGTGGTGCGTGTCGTGATCGATGTGCCCAAGAAACTCACAAAACGGCAAAAGGAGCTGCTGACCGAGTTCCAGCAGATTGCCGAAGAAACGCCGGGGCCCGCTTCGCGGAGCTTTTTCGAGAAGGTCAAGGAGATCTTCGGTTGAGAGGTGATCGTTCCGGGGCGCAGAGGGCAAAACGGATCGTTTTCCTCGTTGTGGTCCTTCTCGCAGTGACGGCGCACGGGGAGGAGCCGAAGCCTCTCCTTGGAGTGTTTTCGGAAACCGTGCCGGTCGAGCGCCTCGACGGGACGACCGGAGCGGTGGAAGGGGGCGGGAAGGGAAGCGTTCCTCTCCTTCTCCTGTGGCGTGCCGAGACGGAGTTTCAGTCCGGGAACGCCGACAGGGCCCTCCCCCTGTTTCTCGACCTCGCGGATGCCTTTTCCGACGACGAGCGAAAGGGATTCGTCTGGATGAGGATCGCCGAGCTTCTGGAGGCGAAAGGAGAGCTCAAGGAGGCAATCGACGCGGCGGACAAGGCGATTCTTCTGACCAGGACCCGCTTCCTCGCTCTTTCCTCGATGGATCTGAAGTACCGGATCTACCAGCGCCTGGGTCGGGGAGCGGAGGCGCGCCAAATCGCGGCGTACCTCCTGGCTCAGGGATACATCAACGAGGAAGCCTCGGATCTTCTCGCGGAGATGGCCCGCGCGGACGGCCAGGCGGGCAGGATTTCCCTTGCGTTGTCCGAGTACCGGCGGGCGATCGCCGCCGCCGCGTCCGATCCGGTGAATGTGTTGAGCCTCCGGCGGGAGCGAGATACCCTGATAAATGGGCTGACGGGGATTCTTGCTCTATGGGAGGCCGCCGAGTCGGAGGAGGAATCCGAAGTGGGAAACCTCCTGTATCTTCGGCTCGCGCAGGTCGCCGTCCGGAAAGGATTCACCGGCATGGGTGCCTTTGCCCTGGAGAAGGCTTCCCGCGGGGGAGGGGCGTCGGGGGAGCTGGCGGCCCGGGAACTGGCCTGGCTGGAAAGGATCCTCTATTACCGTCCCAAGATCGTGGGGCTCGTTCCCTTGAGCGGCAAGTACGCAGACATCGGGTTTTCCGTGCTCGCCGGGGCGGAGGTCGCGCTTCATCAGTTGCGCAGCCAGGAAGCGGAAGTTTTCGCGCCGGTACTTATCTGGACGGACACCGGGGGGCAGCCCGAGAAGGCCCGGGCGCAATTTCAGGATGCCGCTCGCGACCGGTCCGTTATGGGTTTCATCGGCCCCCTGACGGGCGAGGAGGGGCAATCCGTAAGCGTTTCTTTCAACTCGGAATCTCCCCCGGTCCTCTACCTGGGACAGAAGAGAATTACGGAGAAGCCGTTTCTCTACCGTTTCGGGCTCACCCCACGGCAAGAGGCGCTGGCGGTGCTTTCCCACCTGGCGAGGGCCGGCAAGGACGACCTGATTCTTTTCTACCCCGATAACGGCTACGGCCGCGGATTCGCGGACGCGGTCTACTCTGCCGCCGGGGAGTTGCGCATCCGGGTGGACCGCAGGGTGTCCTACCGCCCGGACTCGAGCGATTTTACGGAGGCGATCCGGCAGGGGTTCGGAAGTGCCGTCCTCTCCTCCGGGTCCTCCGAGAGGAAAAAAGGAGAGGAGTTGCCTCTGCACCAGGATGCGATCATCATCGCGGACAGGTGGGAAAAAGTGTTTCTCCTCGCTTCCCAGCTCCGGTTCTACAACGTGTACCTTCCCCTGGCCGGGTTTTCGGGTTGGAACGACGATAGACTTCTGCAAAAGGCCGGGGAGGCCGTGGAAGGGTCCGTGTTCTCCGTGGATTACGCCGCCGTTGTTCCGGGGTTCCTCGGAGAAAAGTTCCGCAAGGAATATCGGGAAGCGATAGAGCACGCGCCCTCCCACTTCGCGGCAACCGGATACGACGCCGCCCGTCTGCTGGCGGAATCGTTCCACCTCGATGCCGAACGGGATTCCCGACCGGCGGGGGATCGGACGCGGGAGAAGATCCCCCTCCTGGGAACGTTCCGGGGTGTGACGGGGACATTCCAGTTCGGACCCGACGGGGAGATGCGCCGAAATGTTTCCCTCCTGGGAGTCGAACTCGGGAACTTCGTGCCGATCACGGAGCCGTAAGGCTTTCTCTCATGGTGCGCCGGTGGGAAGAAGAGGTGAGGGAGGTGTTCGCGGTGGGCGGACCAATGGCCCGCGCGCTCGCCGGGTTCGAACCCAGGCCCGGGCAGTTGCGGCTTGCTTCCGCATGGGCGGAATCCATCGCTCGCGGAGAGATCCTGGTGGCGGAGGCGGGAACAGGCAGCGGGAAAACGCTCGCCTATCTGGTCTCTTCCGTACTGTCGGGCCGAAAGACGATCGTCTCCACGGGGACGAAGACGCTTCAGCAGCAGATCGTCGAAAACGACGTCCCCCTCGTCCGGGAGGCGTTGCGAGTCCCCTTTTCCTGCGTCGTGGTGAAAGGGCGGGGGAATTATCTCTGCCGCCGCCGGTGGAAGCTTTTTGTCGCGGAGCCGCTTTTCGAGTTCTCCCGGGAGGCGGGGTATTACGAGGGGATGTGCCGTTTTGCCGAGACGACGCAGACCGGCGACATCTCCGAATGTCCGGGGATCCCCGATGACTTTCATGCCTGGTCGGAGGTCAACGCCCGAAGCGAGACCTGCGACGCCTCGTCCTGCCAGGAAACCGATCGGTGTTTCCTGACGGAAATCCGCCGCCGCGCCCACGCGGCGGACCTGGTGGTGGTGAACCACCATCTCTACTTTGCCGACCTGGCGGTCCGGAGGAAGAGCGAGGAGTCTCCCGACCCGGCAGGGAAAGGAGGCTGGGGCAGGGGAGGGGAAGTCCTCCCCGCAGCCGACGCCGTGATCTTCGACGAGGCCCATGGCATAGAGGAGACCGCCTCCTCCTTCTTCGGGGTTTCCGTTTCGCTCGCGAGGGCACAGGAACTGTTCCGGGATCTCAAACGCGCCGCTGCGAGGGAAGAGAAGGCCTGGCGGCTCATTCCTCCCGCAGCGGAAGAGTTCCGGAGGGCCGCGGATGCGCTTTACCGGTCGGTGGGGAGCGGTGACGGAAGATTTTTTCTCCCCCGGCCGGGAACGGACAGGACGTTCGACCGGCTCTCCGCGGATCTTCTACGGACGGGGGAGGAACTGTCCCGGGCCGTATCCGCCACTCCGGTATCCCTGTCCCTGAGCGGTAACGACGCGGGAGAGGCGGAGTCCCTCCTGCGCCGGGTCGACTCTTTCGTGGAGGACTTCGCATCCCTCCACCGTGCGGAGCCGGCGACCGCTGTCGTGTGGGGGGAGCGAAGGGGGAACGCCGTGGCGCTCCAGAGGACCCCCGTCGAGGTCGCGACCCTTCTCGCCGACGGATTGTGGAGCGGGGGATTCCCGGTCCTCCTGACGTCCGCGACCCTCTCGGTTTCCGGGACTCTTTCCTATTTCCGGGAACGGGTGGGGCTTGCCAAGGTTGATGCAAGGGAAATGATCGTGGATAATGAATTTGACTTCGCAGGGAAAGCGCTGGTTTACGTACCTGCCGGCCTTCCCGAACCCGGCGACGACGCGTTCCCGACATCTGCGGCAGGGGAAATCGCGAAAATCCTGGGGTTATCCGGAGGCGGCGCGCTCATTCTCTGCACGAGTTACCGGACGCTCGGCGCGATGGTGGTGATATTGAGAGATGTTCTCCCGCACCCGCTGCTTGTCCAGGGGGATGCTCCGCGGATGCATCTTCTCAGGGCGTTCCGGGAGGATGCCGACGCCGTTCTGATCGGTACCGGAACGTTCTGGGAAGGGATCGACGTCCCCGGGGAATCCCTGCGGTGCGTGGTGATCGACAAGCTCCCCTTCGCCCCGCCGACCGATCCGGTCGTGACGGCCCGTATTCAGGCGATCCGGGACAGAGGCGGAGATCCTTTTACCGAGTACCAGGTCCCCGAGGCGGTACTCGCTCTGCGTCAGGGGATCGGGCGTCTGTTGCGGAGGAGCGACGATTTCGGAGTGATTGCCCTGCTCGACCACAGGGTGATCACGAGGGGGTACGGGTCGACGTTTCGGGAGAACCTGCCCGCAATGCCGTGGACCCGCGATCGGTCCGCGGTATCCGATTTTTTCCTCCGCTTCGGGATGGGCGGGGGAGAGGGCGGGGAGGAGAGGGTGCGATGATACGAAAGGCGGTGTTTCCGGCGGCGGGTTTCGGGACGCGGTTCCTTCCGGCGACGAAGGCGTCTCCCAAGGAAATGCTTCCCCTTGTGGACAAGCCGCTTATCCAGCACGGCGTGGAGGAGGCCCGCGCCGCCGGTGTGCGGGACATGATCATCGTGAACGGGAGGGGGAAATACGCGATCGAGGACCACTTCGATGTGGCCTACGAGCTGGAGGCCCTCCTCCAAAGGAAGGGGGACAGCGCCCAGCTCGCGGCGGTGCGGGAGATCACCGAAATGGCCGATTTCTTCTACGTCAGGCAGAACATGCCCCTGGGTTTAGGCCACGCGGTTCTTCGCGCCAAGGATCTCGTCGGAGAAGAGCCGTTCGCCGTCATCCTCTCCGACGACGTGATCGACTCGAAGGTCCCCGTGCTGCGCCAGATGATCGACATATACGAGCGGCACAGCGCCGACTCGGTCCTGGCGATTCAGCGTGTTCCCCGGGACCAGGTCTCCCGGTACGGCATCATAAAGGGGAAACGGATTGCCGAGAGCGTCTTCGAGGTGCAGGACATGGTCGAGAAGCCGAAACCCGCCAAGGCCCCGTCGGATCTGGCGATTATCGGTCGGTACATCCTTTCCCCCGACATCTTTCCTGCCCTGGAGGCGACCCGGCCCGGCGCGGGAGGAGAGATTCAGCTGACCGACGCGATTCGCTCGCTTCTCACCAGGGAGCGGGTGCTCGCATACGAGTTCGAGGGGGTCCGGTACGATGCGGGAAACAAGCTCGGGTTCCTCATGGCCAATATCGCGTTTGCGTTGAAGGATCCGGAGCTCGGACCGGGGCTCCGCGTTTTTCTGAACAAGGAGAGAAAGCGATGAGCAAAACGTCCGGAAGGAAAAAATGGGAGAGGGGGGAGGATGCCGTTCTCCAGGAGGGGGTGGGAAGAGTGACGTTCCTCGACCCGTTCGGCGACCCGGCATTCCTTCCTCCCGCGGACGTCAACGAGAACGCCGGTGAGCTGGTCATACGGGTGGAATTGCCCGGTGTTCGGGAGAATGAGGTTGCCGTCTTCGTGCAGGGGGAGAATATCGAGGTGGTCGGGGAAAAGAAGCGGGACTCGTGCGGATCCGATATTTCGTTCCTCTGCCTCGAACGGACCTTCGGCAATTTCCGGCGGACCTTCGAGACGACAGGCTGCCTCAACATGGGGCTTGTAAAGGCAGTGTTAAAAGACGGCGTTCTGGTGCTCTGCATCCCCAAGTGCGAAGAACAGAGGGGGAAGAGGCGGCGCATCATGGTGGCAACGGAAGAGGAATAGCATCTTTTTCAAGAATGCGGGGGAAGAACAGGCATGGCAGACGAACCGATCCGTAAGAATGGTCCGCAGGAAGGGGAAAACGACGCGCAGGAGGCCGAGGTCCCCGCGGCGAAGGAAGAGGGAGTGATCAAGGAAGCCAAGGAGACCGCCCCGGAGATCCCGGGCGTTCTTCCCCTTCTCCCGGTGCGGGATATCGTCATATTCCCTTACATGACGCTGCCCCTGTTCGTCGGTCGAGAGGCTTCGATATCGGCGGTGGACGAGGCGCTGGGCCGCGACCGGTATATTTTCCTGGCGACGCAGAAGGATCCGTCTCTGGAGGAACCGAAACCCGAAGACCTGTATCGGACGGGGACCGTGGCCATGATCATGCGGATGCTCAAGCTCCCCGACGGTCGCCTCAAGATTCTGATCCAGGGCGTGGTCAAGGGCAGGATCGTGGAGTTCATCGATGCAAAACCTACGGTGCGCGTTCGTATCGACCGGATGGTCGAGGGGACGGTCCGGGAAGAATCCCTCGAAGTGGAGGCGCTCATGCGCGCCAGCCGGGAAAAGATCGAGAAGATCCTTTCTCTGAAGAACATGCCGGTCGAGATCCTGATGGTCACGGAGAACATCGATAATCCGGGTATCCTGGCCGATCTCGTCGCGAGCAACCTGCGGCTGAAGCTCGAGGAGGCCCAGGGGGTTCTCGAGGAGGGGGACCCCGTTGCCCGCCTGAAGCTGGTCAACAACCTCCTCTCCCGCGAGCTTCAGCTCGCGGAGATGCAGGCGAAGATCCAGAACCAGGCCAAGGAGGAGATGTCCAAGAGCCAGCGAGAGTATTTTCTGCGGGAGCAGATGAAGGCCATCAAGACGGAGCTCGGCGACATTGACAGCAAGTCGGAAGAGATGGAGGAGCTCCGGCGGAAGCTCAAGAAGGCCGGGATGCCCGAAGAGGTGGAAAAGGAGGCGGAGAAACAGCTGCGCCGCCTGGAGGGGATGCACCCGGACTCCGCGGAGTCCTCGGTGGTCCGGACGTACCTTGACTGGATGGTCGAGCTCCCCTGGAAGAAGGAAACGAAGGACAACATCAACCTCGCCAAGGCCAAGACGATCCTCGACGAGGACCACCACGACCTCGACAAGGTCAAGGAGCGGATCCTCGAGTACCTCGCGGTCCGGAAACTCAAGGACAAGGCGAAAGGGCCGATTCTGTGCTTTGCCGGTCCCCCGGGGGTGGGGAAGACCTCGCTGGGGAAATCGATCGCCCGTGCGATGGGGCGCAAGTTCGTACGGATGTCCCTGGGAGGGATCCGCGACGAGGCCGAGATCCGCGGGCACCGGCGGACGTACGTCGGCGCGCTCCCGGGCCGCATCATCCAGGGGATGAAACAGGCGGGCACGAGGAACCCGATCTTCATGCTGGACGAGATCGACAAGGTCGGGGCCGACTTCCGGGGGGACCCCTCCGCGGCACTCCTGGAGGTTCTCGACCCCGAGCAGAACTTTTCCTTCAGCGACAACTACCTGAACGTCCCGTTCGACCTGTCGAAGGTGATGTTCATCACGACGGCGAACATCATCGATCCCATACCGCCTGCACTCAAGGACCGGATGGAGGTGATCCGGATATCGGGCTACACCGAGATCGACAAGCTCGCGATCGCCAAAAAGTTCCTCTTCCCCCGGCAGCGGGAGGAAAACGGGATCACGGAGAAGCAGATAAAGGTTACGGACAAGGGGATTCTGGCGATCATTCACGAGTACACGCGGGAAGCCGGACTGCGAAATTTCGAGCGGGAGATCTCCACCATCTGCCGGAAGGTGGCGCGCAGAATCGCCGAGGGGGAGAAGGGGCCGTTCACGGTTACCCACAGGAATCTCTCGAAGTTTCTCGGGATCCCGAAGTTTCTCCCCGAGACGGAAGGGGAGCGGGACGAGGTGGGCGTTGCAACGGGCCTGGCGTGGACCCCCACCGGCGGAGACATCCTGTTCATCGAGGTGTCCCTCGTCAAGGGCAAGGGGGCGGTCACCATCACCGGGTCCCTCGGGGAAGTGATGAAGGAAAGCGCGCAGGCAGCCATCACCTATACGCGGTCCCGCGCCGCCCGCCTCGGTCTGCCGAAGGACTTCCATGCCAATTACGACATACACATCCACGTTCCGGCGGGGGCGATCCCGAAGGACGGGCCGTCCGCCGGGATCACGATTGCCACTGCGCTCATTTCCTCGCTGACGGGAATCCCCGTCCGGCGCGACGTGGCGATGACGGGGGAGATCACCCTGCGGGGCCGGGTGCTGCCGATCGGCGGATTGAAGGAGAAGGCCCTTGCGGCCCTGCGGGCCGGGATCACCGAAGTCATCGTCCCCGGTCAGAACCGGAAGGACCTCGAGGAAATCCCGCGCAGCGAGGCGAGACGGTTCCGGTTCACCCTGGTGGACAACATGGACGATGTCGTATCCAAGGCGTTGAAGAAAAATCCGTTCCGCGCCGAGACGCGGGGAAAGCGTGGCGGAGCGGCACGGGGGGTTCGGAAGAAAAAGTGAACGACACCGACCCGAATCCGGCGATTCACCATAACGCCGGAATCTTCGGGGTCATCGATATTGCAGGACGCCGTTTCGACGGGGCCCTGCGACTCCTGCTGCCAGGCGGGAGGAACTGACGCGCACGATGGAATGGTTTCTTCTCCCCCTCCTCTTCCTCGCGTCGGCATTTTTCTCGGCCACGGAGACGGCCCTCTTTGCGCTCCGCCGCGTCGATCTGCTGAAATGGAAGGCGGAAGGGAACCGGATGGCGGGCATTATCGGGAAGATGCTCGAGTCCCCGAGCCGTCTGATCTCGACCCTCTTCATCGGCAACGAATTCGCCAACGTTTCCATCTCCTCGGTTCTTGCGGCCCTTCTGATCCCGGTCGTTCCGGCGCACGGGGAGATCGTCGCGCTCGCCGCCGGCACCCTGGGGATCCTGATCCTGGGGGATATCACTCCCAAGTGCATCGTGTGGCCGAGGGCAAAATCCTTCTCCCTTCTCGCCGCCCGTCCGTTCCTCCTGTTTTCCCGCATCGTGGCGCCGTTGCGCTACCTCATGGAGAAGGTGGCCGACGGGATCCTCCTCGTGCTGGGAGGAGGGAAAGTCGTGAGGGGGAAGTGGGGGCTTTCGGAGCGGGAGTTCCGGTTTCTTGTGGATGTGGGAGGCGAGAACGGTACGCTCGATCCGGGAGAGAGGGAGCTCATCCACAATATTTTCGAGATGACCGACCAGAGGGCGGGGGAGATCATGACCCCGCTTGCCGACGTGTTCATGGTGCCCGTCGATATCCCTCGCGAGCAGCTTCTGGCCCAGTCCCGGAAGTATGGATGCTCGCGGATTCCCGTCTACCGGGGGGATCGGAAGGAGGTCATCGGCATTCTCTATCTCAAGGACCTGCTTCGGCCGGTGCCGGAGGGAGGGGATGCCTCGCTCTCCGGACTCCTCAGGCCCCCCTTTGTCGTTCCGACCTCGAAGAAACTGCCTCTGCTGCTGCGCGAGTTCCAGCGCATGAAGGTGCATCTCGCGCTGGTCGTTGACGAGTTCGGGAATATCGTCGGGATCGTGACATTGGAGGACGTGCTCGAGGAGCTCTTCGGGGAGATCCGGGAGGAGCATGACCGCGAGGAGAAGGAACTGATTCCCCGGCCGGACGGCTCCTGGCGCGTGCTCGGGAAGATGCCGATTCACCGGTTCAACGACGCCTTCGCGGCAGGGCTTCCCGACCAGGAATGGGATACGGTGGCGGGATTGCTCCTCCACGAGTTCGGCAGGCTCCCGGGGAAGGGCGACTCGATTCTTCTCGGATCCTTCCGGTTCACGGTGGAGAGGGTGCGCGGGATCCGGATCGTCGAGGTCGGCGTGCGCGACATCCGGGAGGAAACGGAATGACCGGCATGGCGCTTATCCTCGCCATATCGTTCTGCCTCCTGATGCAGGCGCTGTACAACGCCGCCGAAATTATCCTCGTATCCGCCGACCGGTACAAGCTGGCGGATCGCTCGCGCAGCGGGGGTCGCGGTGCGAAGACCGCCCTTAAGCTCCTTGAGCACCCGGACCGCGCGCTCGCCACCACGCTGACGGGGACAAACATCTTCGTCGTCCTGAGTACCGTCCTCACCACGTCCCATCTTCTCCCGCGGTACGGGGATAAGGCGGCGTGGATCGCCGTCGCGGTGATCACTCCCCTGGTGATTCTCCTGGGGGGCGTCGTGCCCAAGAGCTTCGCCCAGCCGCGTGCGGACCGCCTGGCAAGCCCGGCCGCCCGGTTCATCTGGTTCTCGGAGAAATTGCTCTACCCGCTCGTCTCTCTCACGGCATTCTTCGCGCGCGTTCTGTCCCGTCCGTTCGGCGGGGTTCCCCCGCTTCACGGGATGGTCACGAGGGAGGAGCTCCGCCTCATTTTGCATATGAGCCGATCCGGGTCGGACGTGGAGGCGCACGAGAGGACGATGGTGCGGCGGGTATTCCATTTCGGGGAAAAGCAGGTCGGGGACATCTTTCGCCCCCTTGTCCAGGTCGTGGCTCTTCCCGAGGAGGCGACGTGCCGCGATGCCGCCGTTCTCGCCTCCATGAGCGGTTATTCCCGATACCCCGTCTACCGGGAGCGGATCGATCACGTCGTCGGGTTCCTCCACGTGATCGACACCGTGGGCGAGCCGCCGGAAAAATCGATCCGGCCTCTCATGCGGAAGGCCCTCTATGTGCCCGAGCTGATGCCGATCGACGAGCTGATGCGCAAATTCCAGGAGGCGGGGACATCGTTCGCCATCGTGGTCGACGAGTACGGGGGGGTGACCGGGATCGTCACCGCCGAGGACGTCGTGGAGGAGGTCGTCGGGGAGATCGAGGACGAATACGATCGGGGAATGGAATATTATAAAAAAACCCCCTCGGGCGAATTTCTCGTCCCCGGGAGGATGGAAGTGACCAGATTCGAGGAGGAAATGGGCATTGCTCTTCCGGGTGGGGACTATTCGACACTGGGAGGGATGCTCATTTCCCTTGCGGAGCGGATCCCTGCGGAGGGGGAATCCTTTTCCGTTCCCGGTGCCGAGTTCACCGTGACGGCCGCTTCCGAGCGCGCGGTGAAGGAGGTGCGCGTGCGGTTTACGAGCCGGCCGGCCGGCGGCATGTCCCCGGAAGAGGACGAGGAGGGGCTCGGGATGGAGCCCTGGGAGGGGTCGGATTGACAGCGGAGATGCTGAAGAGGTTACTGCGGCAGGTGGCCGAAGGGAAGGCGTCCGTCGACTCCGCCTTCCGGAAGATACGGGCTTTGCCGTTCGAGTCTCTCGGGATGGCCAGTGTCGACCATCACCGGTCGATCCGTCAGGGAGTGCCGGAAGTGATCCTCGGGGAGAGGAAGACCGCCGCGCAGATCATCCGGATCGCTCGCGCCATGCGGAAGTCCGGCGCCGACGTCCTGATCACGAGACTCGACAAAGGGAAGCTGACGGCGATCCGGAAACAGTTTCGCCGGGCCGACGTCTATCAGGAGGCCCGGTGCGCGGTCATCCGGTCCGCCAGGAACGTGGTGAACGGGAAGGGGAACATCCTCGTCGTCACCGCGGGGACTTCGGACATCCCGGTCGCGGAGGAGGCTGCGGTGACGGCGGAGTTCCTCGGGAACCGGGTGGAAAGGCTTTATGATGTCGGGGTGGCGGGCATCCATCGCCTGCTGATGCAGAAAAAGGCGCTGCTTTCCGCGAGAGTGATCGTCGTGGTGGCCGGTATGGAGGGTGCGCTCGCATCCGTGGTCGGAGGGTTAACCGACAAGCCTGTCATCGCCGTCCCGACGAGCGTCGGCTACGGAGCGAGCTTCGGCGGAGTGGCCGCCCTCCTGGGAATGCTCAACTCCTGCGCGCCCACGGTGGCGGTGGTCAACATCGACAACGGCTTCGGCGCGGGAGTCATCTCTTCGGTGATCAACCGGCTCTAGCCCGCACGATCGCGGTTATTGCAACGCCACGCCGCACTTGCTGCAGTATTGCGGGCTCCTCTGTTTCCCCAGGTACTTGTTGCACGCCGGGCAGCGCCAGTTGTACAGGGAAAACAGGATCGCCCCGACGACAATGACCAGAAAGCCCGGGACGATCATCGACGCGGGAATCCCGAGAATCGCTCCCGTATTCCCGTTTCCCAGGAAGGCGAATCCCATGATCAGGGCGAAGAGGGGAAGGGAAAGCAGTAGCTGCCTGCGGCGCCTTATGGCGAAAAGGGTCCGGATTTGGGCTTTCTGTCCCTCTGTGTGCTCCATGGCGACCTCCCGGTCCGGAAATGGGAAGAGGCATCCCCCTTCTCTATCGACCGATCCGCCGCAAATATTTACCGCTCCTTCCCCGCAAGCCGGAAAACCCCCACCGGCCCATCGAACCATTATCAGTCCTCACCTTCCTTCCCACGGGTACCGTCGCCCGGCACCCCTTGCGGTGCAACGAATCGCATGACTTCACTCCACCACTCGGAATCCACGACGCCGGGCCAGTTATTGTGGCCTGCGCCCGGCAATACCCACAGTTTTTTCCTGCCGGTAAGCAGATCGAACAACCGCCGGCCGTGCCGGGGCGGAATGACCTCGTCATTTTCCGCTATCGCAACCGCAACGGTCCCCCGGTATCGTTTCAGGTTCCGGACATTGTCATATTGATCCCTGGTCAGCCATTTTGCCGGGAGATACCAGTACACGCTTTGCGCCAGGAGGGGCAACGAATCCCAGGGCGTAATCATAACGACACCGGCGACCGGGACCTCTCCCGAACCCGCCACCGCGGACGCTACACCGCACCCCAGCGATTCGCCAAGCAGATACAGCGGTTCGCCGAACTGTTCGACCGCGGCACGGGCCGCCTCCACGGCTGCAGATACGAGTGAAGATTCCCGCATTTCGCCTGCGCGCGCGCCGTATCCCGGGTACTCGAAGAGGATCAGCGGGTATCCAAGGTGGCCCATATCCTTCGCATAGAAGAAGCGGTCCAACGCCGAGCCGGCATTCCCGTGGAAAAGCAGGATCACTCCCCTCCGTGTATCCGATCGATCCGCAGGTACGAAACCGTGGTAGCCGGATCCGGTTTCCGGCCAAATGCGGAAGTGGAGCGTTCTCGCCCGGTTCTTCGCCTCGGCCAACGGATAGACATCGGGGAAATAAAGGATTTTTTCCTGAAACAGGTAGACGATCAGGAGAATCGCGAAATAGCCCAGGGCAGCTACGACCAGGAGCGTCCCGAGTCGGCCGGGCAGCATGGCGGCACGCATCATGGTTCCCGCGTCGTGACTCTCACGACTTCGCGGGAAGCGGGAATATCCGCCGGTTTTCGGAGGGCATCAGCGCAGGAACCCTTTCAGGATCCGAACGATGTCGGCCGGCGGCGCGCTGTTATGTCCCGGCAATCGATAGATTGTAAAGGTGGAAGCGAAAAGAAGCGTGACCATCAGGATACCTGCGACTGCCACCGCATACCGCCCGGGAAGCACACGGAACAGGACACGCGTGGTTCCGGCCGCCAGGAGATATAGAAAGCCGCCGAGAATCACGACATGTGCCCACAGGATCCCGAGCATGAAAAATCCTTCCCCCGTGAATTTTGGCAACGCCACAACCAGTCCGAGGACCGCGAGGTAGATGATGCAGAAGGTGGGGATCATCCCCCCGACGACCACCATGTAGAAAGGGACGGGCACCGTGAGCAGAAACGTGATAAACAGGACCCATTTCGGCCAGCGGGCGGAATGGCGAGGGTATGGATCCGCGCGGTTGGCCTTTCTCCCGGTGTCCTCGATGACGGTTTCCCCTGCGGTCAGCTGTCCGGTGAAATGTTATGTGCGCCTCGCCAGGCGACCATGATACTTTCACATTCCTGTTCCTTGCTCACATCGGCGCACAGGACGATGCCCAGACCGCAAACCGCATTCGAATGCTCCCTGCACGCATCCAACAGCCGGCGAGTGTCCTCTTGCGCAACCGGTTCCCCGTTGAGAAGCGATCTGACCACGGGTATCGACGCCAGGACAACGGGAGTCGGCCGTTCCTGCGCAAAAATATCGAGTATGCGCAGATTGGCCTCGGGGCTTGCGTGGGATGCCCCGGCAGCGAGCTGGTAGCCGACCATGAGAGCGGCGTTGTCCGAAATCGAGCAACCCATCCGGGCGACCTCTTCGTACTCACGGTCGGCATCAAAGTAGAAGCTGTCATCAATGGCCTTGATAAACTCGATCTCGCTCATCTGGGGTTGCATCTCCATTTGTATTACCTCCTGAAATTCATACAACCATGCAGATCACGTAGATCAAAAACCCGTTCCAGAGACAGAAACCCGCAAGCGACAGCAGAAGCAGCCGCCCGGACGGTTTTCCTCTCGCGAACCCCCAGGCAAACCCCCTTGCACTATACATGGTGCTCGAAACCAAAAGAACAATCCCGAAAATTTTCGCCCAGGATTCCTGTCGGAGGATAATTGCGCCCAGGATCACATCGGACACGTAAAAAAACAATTCCCGGAAATATACCCCGAACTTGAATGCTCTGCTTTTTCCCGTGAACTCTTCGTATTTTTCCTTTGTGCCGAAAAGGATCGATCGTACTCCTATTGTTCCCACAATGATGAAGTAAGCCGCCAACACAAACCGGATGACGGATCTGGGTTCCATGAGGAAGTTTCCGAGTGCCTCCATTGTCTCCTTCTTTATTGAGAGAGTATCCGGCAGGTGCGGGGTCCTTTCCCCGTTCATTCCTCCAAGGCGATCTTCCTGGTCCGATACACGTCATAATCGGGCACGAGACGGTCATAATGACCATTCATCAACGGGGAGGAAATCATGAAATCGGCGGAGGCACGATTGCAGGCGATGGGGATGTTCCATACGACTGCCATGCGCAGGAGCGCCTTGACATCCGGGTCATGCGGCTGTGGTTCGAGCGGATCCCAGAAAAAGATGAGAAAGTCGACCTCGCTGTCGGCGATCTTGGCGCCGATTTGCTGATCCCCACCCAACGGTCCGCTCTGAAGTTTGGTGATGGTAACGCCAAGCTCCCGTTCCAGGATCTCGCCGGTGGTGCCTGTCGCATATATTCTGTGGTGCGCCAGGAGGACCCGGTTGTATTTTACCCATTCGATCAGATCGATCTTCTTGTTGTCGTGCGCCACAAGCGCGATCTTTTTGCCCTGTTCCATGGCGATCTTTTTCTGCGTCATGAACGATCGTCTCCTTTTCTTCCAATGGCGGAACAGCCTGGTGTCTTATTTTATCAAGATGATCCCGCATTCATCCCACGAGTAGCGGCATGATTGCCAATGCTCCGAGCATCACGTAATAGACGGTCCCCGATACAGGGTCCCGGTTTGCGAAATACTCCCTGATCGAAAGCCTGCGAAGCCGGAGAACAAAAACAAACTCGGCAGCCAGCAGGAAGAAGAGCGCGACGAAACCCACCCCCAGCCGGGTGACCAGTGCGGACGGCACAGCGAAACGGAGGACTACCCACCGGGCGGAAACGATCGTGACCATGAACATGATGGGCGTTTCCATCAGCTCGGCCGTCCGTTCACCGAAACGGGGGACCAACCACCGTACGCGCAAGCTCCCGAGAATGAAACCCGCACCGAATACGAGGGCAAAATACAGTGTGCCGGCTTTCAGGATTTCCATGGCGCCTGGCTGCCTCTTGCCACGCCGGTTCGCGGGTGTTTCCGTCGTCCGACCGTACGTAATCCCCCCCGCCGGTCCTTGGACGTCATTCGTGAACCCTTCCCGTTATGCCACTGACACACGCAGGCTGGCAACTCCCGGAATCTCCGCCGTCAGCTTGTCCCCGGAGACGATGCGGCTGACGCCGGCGGGGGTACCGGTGAGGATGACGTCGCCGGGCTCGAGGGTGAAGTTACCCGACATGTGGCTGATGATGGCGGGGATGCGGTGGATCATCATCGAGGTGTTCCCGTCCTGTCGTATCTCGCCGTTCACCGTCAGGCGGATCTGCAGGTTCTGCGGGTCCGACACACGGGAGGCTTCCACGAAGGAGGAGAGCGGACACGCGGTGTCGAATCCCTTGGCGATCTCCCACGGCAATCCCTTCTTCTTCAACTTCCCCTGGACATCCCGCAGGGTGAGATCGATGCCTACGCCGTATCCGGCGATATATCCCAACGACTGGTCCACAGGGATATCCTTCCCCTTCTTTCCGATCAGGAGCGCCAGTTCCGCCTCGTGGTGGCAATCGTGCGAATACGGAGGGATAACGATCTGTTCTCCCTCGCCTATGATCGAAGATGCCGGCTTGATGAAGATCACCGGGGCTTCAGGGGTCGGGTTCCCCAGTTCCTCGATGTGATCGGCATAATTGCGGCCGATGCAAAGGATCTTGCCGATGGGGAAATGTTGACCTCTCGCAAGACGTGCTGTTCTCATGGGTTCGGCTCCTGTTCATGATCCAACCTGATGATGACCGATCGAACGCTTCGGTTCCACTGCGGGGCCTCAAGCCTGTTCGTTGGCAGCGTCCGCTTCAACCGGTGGTTAGACACCGGAACTCTTCACTACCTTTGCAATTGCCGCATCGGGGGTTTCTGCCCGGGCGGAATCCACGAATTCATACCCACGCTTCGTCAGATTCCTGATACGCCACTCATTTCCTTTGAACGCCGGAACAAGACCAAGAGCAAAATGTCCGGCAAGAACTATGAGAACCGCACCTGTCGAAAGCGACTTCAGTGCGGCATCCTGTATCATTGCCAGGACGATATAGGCAAGAACCCATAATCCCGCCAATGTCCAAAGTTTCTTGGCAAGCATCCAAAAAACTATGAAGAAAGCAGCTGGCCAGGAAAACCCAACCTTAACGGCTTCTGCCCCCAAGGATGGATGTTTATAAACTTTATAGACTTTCAACTCCCTCTCCCAAGGTTTTACCCCTTATGGCTATGTTTCTGATGTATCGGCCAGGCGGCGGGGCTTCGACAGGGCGAGTGGGCAGCCGTCCGCTTCGGCCGGCAGTCAGGCCGCGAACCGCAGCACAGCGATGAAATGACACGCGGTGCCCGCGATAACGAACAGGTGCCAGACGAAGTGGCTATAACGGAGCCGCTTGGCCGCATAAAACACCACGCCCACCGTATATGCGATGCCACCTGCCGATAGCCAGAACAGGCCCCACGATGGCATACGGAGCCACAACGGTTTTGCCGCGATGAGGACGAGCCAGCCCATGGCGAGATACAGGCCCGTCGATATTTTCGGATGCCGTATCCCTCCTGCCGCCGCAAGTATGACACCGGCAAGGGCCAGTCCCCACACAAGCGCGAACAGCGTCCAGCCCCAACTGCCGTGGAGCACACCGAGGGTAAACGGCGTATACGTGCCGGCGATCATGAGGAAGATCGCTGCCCGGTCAAGAACCTGAAATACGCGCTTGGCACGATTGTTCGGCAAGGCGTGGTAGAGCGTGGAGGTGAGGTACAGCAGCACCATTGTGCCCGCAAAGACGCTCGCGCCTGCAATTCGAGCCGTGCCGTCATGCTGGACTGCCGAATGAACAAGAACGGGGGCGGCAGCTACCGCTGCCAGCAAGCCGACACCATGGCTGATGCTGTTTGCGATCTCCTCCCCGATGGACTGCGTACGTTCCCGCATGGCGTGTGCTTTCCTCATGTCTTTCATTCTACGCGCTCTGACGGGTAAGCACAGTTGCGGCGGACCGTGTAGCGGTTGTCTGTCGGCTGCAGCGTTTTGTCAGGTTGCCTCCGTCCGCGCCGAGGGCGTACTACCCGCTGATCCACCGGGTTGCTTCGGCGAACTCGCGGTTGGGAAACACGCGAACTTCCCCTGGAATCGCGAGTCCGAAGACCTTGACGGCCGCCCGGATCCACTCGACGTCCGAGACAAGTGCCACTCTCTCCCACCCGGCAAGGTGCTTCAGGCCCAACTTCATGTCATCCCACACGGCGGCGGCTTCGAATCCCGTGAAGTCTTCGCCGAGGTGGTAGAGAAACCGGACCTTGCCTTGGCGGGAGAACAGCGCCTCCACCGCCGGAATAATTACGGACTCATAGTCGTTCGCGGTTACCTTCCCCTTTGCGGTGAAGCCGAGGACCTTGTCCGGCAGATTGGGGATCTTCTCGACCATCTCGGGACCTCCTTCTTCTGGATCGAAATTCATCGGCCTTCGCAAGGCCACCGAACGCCCGGGCTGAGCGCGGGTCCAACGACTCCATGCATGCAAGATCTTGTTCCGGGGGGCCGGAGAAAAAGATGCCGGAAACCAGTACATTCGTATCCAGAACAATCTTCACTTGCCGGCCCGCACCTTCTTGATGGCCGCTGCGATATCGGCTCTTTTCAGTCCGGCCTGTCGCGCCTGGCATTTTGCCTTCGTAACCAGTGTGTCGAATTCCTTCATGGACGGAGGAGAGATGATCTTCAGAATGACCACATCGCCTTCCCCAACGACAACAAACTGGGCGCCGGGCTTGAGTCCCAAACGGAGACGCACGTCTTCGGGGATTACCACCTGGCCTTTAGAGGAGAGCCGGGTTGTCGCCAATTCCGCCATATGGGATTCCTCCTCGTAATCTTACTGGTAAGAGTATACGAGGAATGTCGTTCGATGACAAGCCCGCCAACCACGAGTGAAAAATAGTCGGTCTAACGACCAAGTTCACCGGCGGCGTCGTATTAAGTTTGCAATAAATGTTGTTCCAATAATTACTCCCAACAAGATAACCCAGAGCCACCATGGCAGGATATTAAAGTTGTTTCCCATAGTTACCATGATGATCGTAATTGGTAATATACCAATCCCAGTGGTCCAGCCAAAAGTCCACCAGGAAACAATTGTAATTCCTGCCCCGTAATTAATAAGGTTAAATGAAATTAAGGGAATTAGGCGACTCAGCAAAAGAGACATTACTCCTTGATGCTGAACCCATTGATCTATTTTTATCAATTGAGAAGTGCTCACTTTTTTTTCAACAAAAGGTCGTCCATAATGTCTTGTTAGCGCAAAACTGGCAAATGCGCCAAGCATTGCCCCAACCCAAGTGATTACTACTCCCCAGAATGGTCCATAAACCATTCCATTGGCAAAAGTCAGAAACTCTGCAGGGAAAGGGACGAAAGAATGTACGACCATTAAACCAATCGAGCTTGCTGGCCCCCACGGGCCAAGGTCGCGGATAAAATTGCTTATTGTTGTTTTATTGAATTTGAGTGAAGGGTGGACGAGTTCAATTAGGGGACATATATCGATGAAATAGAAGCAAAGTATTACTAGCCCGAGAAAAGTAAGTAATAGATAAAGCGGCCAGTGATTTTTTTTAATTTCATTTATCGGCAAGAACTTTACACTCCGAGAAAAAGTTCTTGGCAAGGAGTTTTCATGACGCCATATCTTTTTTATATTTTTTGCATCGAACGCTCAGGCTAAGCTGCGGGGCCTCAGGTACTTCGGCAGGGCAGCCGTCAGCTTCAGCCTGTTGTTAGGCATTTTCATCAAAACCTAACTATTATTTTCTTTTCAACTCTGGGTGAACACATTTTGTCCAATTATAGTTTCCTTTATTGTCCAAGACACCACAATCTTTTGCATTTTTGCAATCTATTTCAGAAAGAATACGCTTATCCTCTTTTCTTGTTCCTCTTTGAGAAGAATAATGAATTTTATAGGTATAAATAATAGTAGCGGCACCTTTTAACAAACTACATCCGAAAATTTTGCTGTTTTTTTCTGTAGTCATATCGTTCTCTCCTGTCGAAATATGCCTAACGCTCAGGTTGAGCAGCCTGGTATCGGCGAGAATAAAGTCAGGTCTGCTCCAACCGGTAGTTAGATTGTTTGGCGCAAGAGGAGGTGATTCAAAATAAAGGAGATCACTTTTTCCCCTTCCTGATTGATTCCTGCATATCGCATTCTTAATATTCCCCTATCAGGCTTGGATGATGAAGGCTTTATCTCCAGAACTTCCGTTTCCGTCCGGAGAGTATCTCCCGGATAAACTGGTGCCAACCACCGAACTTCATCGATTCCAGGAGAGCCAATGCTACAGGCGGAAATAACTCCCTTTTGGATAAACATTCGGAAGCATATAGACAAGGCGTGAAATCCACTTGCTATTAGCCCCTTATATGGAGACTTCAACGCCGCAGTTACATCCAAATGAAATGACTGAGGATCATATTGCATAGCAAAACGGATAATCTCACTTTCTGTTATCGTGATGCCTTCCGTTAAAAATATTTCTCCCACCTTGAAGTCGTCTAAGAAGCGATCTTTCGCCATCTCTTCCCCCTTTCTGAAAAAATAAAATATTTATAATCAACCTAACGCTCGGCTTGAGCCGCGGGGCCTCAGGTATTTCGGCAGAGCAGCCGTCAGCTTTAGCCTGTTGTTAGCCAGCTTTTTTCAAAGCTTCCATTAATGCCGCGATGATCATCTCTTTGGGGGGCACCACCGATGCCCCGTAGGTTCGTCACATGAAACCGAATACGTTGGCGTCACGCGCAGACGGGTCGATATCTATGCCTTTGACCTGAATTGTAGGGCTACCCAGGAACCTCAACTCATATGCCTCAATATGGGTCTTCACCAAGATTTTCTGGAAATAAATCTCGATGCCCATTTCCGCCGCGCATGCCTCAATTAATTCGATCGTCTTGGGAGTTGATGGGCATCCCTCATTGTGGAGGACTACCACGCGCATATGCTTATTCTGCTTTCCTGCTTTTTCCATCGTCTCGTTTGCCTTATCTTTTTATCAATCCATGAAGTCTGGATAACGCCCCGGTTAAGCGGCCAAGCTTGAACAAGCAAGGGGCTTGGTCCGCTTCAACCGGTGGTTAGCCACTGAGCTGTGAATTTCAAGAAGTTTCTTCTCCGGCCAACTTGACGGCGATTTACCCTGCTCATTCGTCCCCGATTATCTTCCGGGTACGATACACATCATAATCGGGTACAAGACGATTATAAGGGCTATCCATCAAGGGTGAGGAGATCATGAAATCGGCGGAGGAGCGATTACAGGCAATGGGAATGTTCCAAACGACTGCTATGCGCAAGAGCGCCTTGACACCTGGATCGTGAGGCATTGGTTCAAGCGGATCCCAGAAAAAAATAAGAAAATCGATCTCGCTGTCAGCTATCTTGGCGCCGATTTGCTGATCACAACCCAATGGTCCACTCTGGAGTTTAGTGATTTTGACGCCAAGTTCTTGTTCCAAGATCTCGCCGGTTGTCCCTGTCGCATATATTCTTTGGTGAGCCAAGAGCACTCGATTGTATTTTACCCATTCAATCAGATCGCTCTTCTTGTTGTCGTGCGCGACAAGACCGATCCTCTTATCATGTTCCATGGCGATTTTTTTGTGAGTCATACAAATTCCTCCGCTTCCTCAGATAATATATTTTAATGTGGCTAACGAGAATTAGGTTGCCTAAAAATATTATGTAAACGTCTTGAAATTAGGAGCATTTCTCCTGGGGGATATGTGGCGAGGAAGTGCGAAATCTTATTTGAATCCCAATCGTTGTTATCGGGTCGGGGGTGAGAAGAGGAAGGGGATAGGGTGCGTGAGTTCTCGGATAATCCGGCGGAAGAAATGTCGCTTGGGTTACCGTGGAAAATCCGCCGGGCTACGGACGCACCTTCCTCCCCGGTTGAGGACGTGGGTGTAGACCATCGTTGTGCTGACGTCCTTGTGCCCGAGAAGTTCCTGGATCGTCCGGATATCATACCCATCCTCCAGGAGGTGCGTAGCGAAAGAATGCCGGAAGGTGTGGCAGGTGACGGGCTTCGGGATCCGGGCCCTCTCGCCCGCATATTTGACGGCCCGCTGGATGACGGTGTCGTGGAGGTGGTGCCGGAAGAGACGACCGGTGGACGGTTCCCGAAACTGGCGGTGTGCGGGAAATACCCATTGCCACCCACATTGGCGGTTCGCGGCCTGGTACTTCCTATTGAGCGCATCCGGAAGTGTAACGTAACCGCCCCCTCGTTTCAAATCTCTTTCATGTTGCTCCTTTACCTCCGCAAGGTGATGATTCAGGCGGGTTTCCGCGGCCGCAGGAAGAACGGTTACCCGGTCCCGGTTTCCCTTCCCTTCCCGTACGACGACCTGCCGATAGCCGAAGTCGACGTCCTTTATCCGGAGACGGAGGCATTCGAGCAGCCGCAGGCCGGCGTCGTACATCAGCATCGCCGAGATCCATTTCATGCCGTGCAGGTGCAATAGGATCGTTTGCACCTCCTGCCGGGTCAGCACTACGGGAAGGCGTCTTGATTTCTTCGCTCGGACGACTTCGTTCAGCCAGGATAGCTTCCGGCCGAGCACGTGGTCATAAAGGAATAGGACCGCGCTCAGCGCCTGGTTCTGGGTCGACGCAGCAACCCTTCGGTCGGTCGCCAGGTGGGACAGGAATACCTCGACATCGGTTTTTTCCACCTCCAGTGGATGACGGTTGCCGTGGAACCGCAGGAAGCGCGTGTTCCAGGCCAGGTAGGCCTCCTCGGTCCTGCGCCTGTAATGGCGCTTCCGAATTTCCTCCCGCATCCGGTTAAGGAGCCTGGGCGATCTCTCCGGGGAGTAGTCCCAGGAAATATCCATCGCATTGTCCCTTCGCATATCATGGAAAAGGGTTTGTTCCCGGGAGGAAAGCAACGAACGTGCCTGCCGGCCGTGGGACAATTCCGGCGGGAAGTGGTATCGTTCCGGGGGACGGGATCGGGGAATTCGAGGAAAAGGAGTGCCGGCGGGGGAAGGCGTGAAAAGGCTCCTTTATTTCGATTGTTTTTCGGGGATTGCGGGGGACATGACGTGCGCCGCGCTTCTTTCTCTTTCCGGGGCGGAAAAGGAGCTTCGGCGTGCGCTCCGGGGTCTTCCCGTCCGCGGCTATTCCTTTTCCGTGGAACAGGCCCACTCCGCAGGGATGGGGGGTATCCGCGTAAGCGTAAAGCTTTCCGCAAGGGAAACACCCCAGAGGCGCTTGCCCGAGGTCGCATCCCTCCTACGGCGATCGAAGCTCCCGGCGGGGGCCAGGGACCGTGCCGTCGCATGCTTCGATCTCCTGGCCGAGGCCGAGGCGAAGGTGCACGGGACGACGAAGGAGAAGGTCCATTTCCACGAGGTGGGGGCGATCGATGCGATCGTCGACATCGCCTCCGCCTGCTTTCTCTTCGAACTTCTCGGCGCTCCGGACGTATTCTGCTCCGCCCTTCCCGGCGGCAACGGGGAGACGTGGTCATCGCACGGGAAGATCCCCGTCCCCGGGCCGGCGGCCCTTTCGCTCCTTGTCGGGGCCCCCTGGCGGTTCGGCGAGGGGGACGGGGAGCTGGTGACGCCCACGGGCGCGGCGCTCCTTCGGGCTTTCGGCGCCTCCTTCGATCGCCCTCCCGAAATGATCGTTCGGGGCGTCGGCGTAGGGGTGGGGCACAGGGAGATCCCCGGGCGGGCGAACATCCTTCGTGTGGTGGACGGGGAAACGGTTCCCGGAGGACAGGGACGGGACCGTGTGCTCGAGGTGGAGGCCAACATCGACGACATGAGCCCCCAGCGCTTCGAGGTGTTGATGGAGCGTGTCTTTGCCGCGGGGGCGCTGGACATCGCCGTCCTCCCGGCGACGATGAAGAAGAACCGTCCCGGCTGGGTGGTAAGGATCCTGTGTCCGGAGGAGAGGCTCGAGATCGTCTCCTCGGCCGTCTTTTCCCTGTCGACCGCCATCGGTCTCCGGTACCATGTCTGCGACCGGCTGAAGCTCGCCCGGAGGACGGGGACCGTCAAGACGCGCTTCGGAAACGTCCGGGTGAAAGAGGCGGAGCTTCCGGACGGCTCCGTGCGCCCCGTCCCCGAGTACGAAGACGTGCGCAGGATCGTCCGGTCGGGGAAGGCATCCTTCGAGGAGGTGGCCTGGGAGGTGGCCAGGGAGTGGCGAAGGTAAAGGTCGAGTACGCCTGCACCGCCTGCGGGTTCACTTCCCCGAAGTGGCTGGGCAAGTGTCCCGACTGCGGCCAGTGGGGATCGATCGTCGAGGAGGTGGCGGCCCCGGAAACGAAGTACCGCGTTGCCTCGGAGGGGTTTCCTGCGTCGAAGCCGGTTCCCCTTGCCGACGTGTCGGAGAGCGCCTCGGAGCGCGCCCGGTGCGGGATCGGGGAATTCGACCGCGTCATGGGGGGCGGCGTGGTTCCCTCCTCGGCGACGCTGATCGGCGGGGACCCCGGGATCGGCAAGTCGACCGTTCTCCTGCAGGTGGCGAGCGGACTTGCCCGGGAGGGCAGGACGGTGCTGTACGTCTCCGGGGAGGAATCGGAGGCGCAGGTGAAGCTGCGCGCTTCCCGGCTCGGCGTGGCATCGGCGGGGATCTACCTGATGTCCGAGACGTCGGTCGAGCGGGTGATCGCGGCGACGTCCGAGATTTCCCCCTTCGCTCTTGTCGTCGACTCCATCCAGACGATGTTCACCTCCGACCTCCCCGGTGCGCCGGGCGCCGTCGGGCAGGTGCGGGAGTGCGCGGGAAGGCTCGTCTTCTTCGGGAAGAAGGCGGGCGTGTCGGTCTTCCTCGTGGGACACGTCACCAAGGAAGGGACGATCGCCGGGCCGCGGGTGCTGGAGCACCTGGTGGATACCGTCCTTTACTTCGAGGGGGAAAAAGGGCACCCGTTCAGGATTTTGAAGGCTGTAAAGAACCGGTTCGGCTCCACGAACGAGATCGGCGTGTTCGAGATGCGTTCCACGGGACTGTCGGAGGTGGCCGACCCTTCGGGGCTGTTCATTTCGGAGCGGTCCGGGGAGACGTCGGGGGCGATCGTGTTTCCCGCGGTGGAAGGAACGCGTCCGCTTCTCGTCGAGGTCCAGGCGCTGACCAGCCAGTCGTTCCTCGCGATGCCGCGACGGACCACGCTGGGAGCGGACACCAACCGCGTCGTCCTGCTGTGCGCGATTCTCGAGAAGAAGGCTGGGTTGTCCCTGTACAACCAGGACATCTTCGTGAACGTGGCGGGGGGGATCCGGCTGGAGGAGACCGCGGCGGACCTTCCGCTGTTGTGCGCGGTGGCCGGAAGCTACCGGGACCAGGTCATTCCGTCCGGCACGGCGGCCTTCGGCGAGGTGGGGCTGGGGGGAGAAGTGCGGGCGGTCCCCATGGCGGAAAGCCGGCTGAACGAGGCGGCAAAGATGGGGTTCACGCGGGTGCTCCTGCCGGCGTCGAACGCCGAGCGGCTCTCCGCGAAGTTCCCGCTGACGCTGGTGCCGGTCCACCACGTGCGGGAGGCTCTCGGCCTGGTGGGAAAGAAGACGTCGTAGGGGCCCCGGGAGGGGAAATGTCGCGCGGTTCAGGACCTCCGGAAGTCGCGCGCCAGCAGGTAGATCTCGAACGATTCCTTCCGTGTTGCGGCGGGCCGGACCCTGCGGACCTGGCCGAACGACAACCGCAATTCCCTCACCACGTCATCGGACTCGGCCCCCTCGAATATCTTGGCCAGAAACGTCCCCCCCTCGCGAAGCGTTTCCCTCGCGAAGAAGAGGACGGAGCGGACCAGGTCGGCCGAACGCGCCTGGTCGGTGAACGATATCCCCGTCGTGTTCGGCGCCGCGTCCGAAACGATAGCGTCCGCTTTTCTCCCCAGGAAGGCGACGACCTCCGCGGGAAGCGAAGGATCCGTGATATCACGGGGAAAGAAGCGGAAGTTTTCCCCGGGGAGCGGCTCCATCGGAAGGATATCGACGGCGGCCACCTTTCCCTTCCGCCCCACGAGCCGCACCAGAACCTGGCTCCAACCGCCCGGGGCGGCCCCGGCATCGACCACGTGGTCACCCGCCGCAACGACCTTCTCCGCCGCGGCGAACTCCAGAAGTTTGTATGCCGCCCGCGAGCGGTATCCCTCTTTTTTTGCCTTCGCGTGAAAGGCGTCCTTCCTCTTGTACACCCCTTCATGCTATCCGATCGGTGCTGCGGTTGACAGTGGGAACCCCGCCACGATAGAGTCTTTTTGCCCATGAAAGGAAGAGATACGAACATCGACGGCGTCTTCCGGTACCTGAAGGGCGATCTGCGGAAGGTAGAGAAGGCGCTTGTCACCCAGCTCAAATCCCCCGTTCCCCTGATACCCGTCGTCGGCAGGCACATCACCCTTTCGGGAGGGAAGCGGTTCCGCCCCGCGGTTCTCCTGCTCGTCGCGGAGGCGTGCGGCTACACCGGCCCGCGCAGGATCGTCATGTCCGTCGTGACGGAGTACATGCACAACGCGACCCTCTTGCACGACGACGTGGTGGACGGCGGGGTCGTGCGCCGCGGCAAGCCGGCGGCGAACATCGTATACGGGAATTCCGTAAGCATCCTCGTGGGGGATTTTCTCTTCGCGCGCGCATCGCAGCTGATGACCGAGGACGGCGATCTGGATGTCCTGGGCATCTACGCCCGAACGCTTGTCTCCCTCTCCGAAGGGGAGGTGCTCCAGCTCATGAAGTCCGCCGACCGGAGGATATCGGAGAACGATTACCTGCGGGTTGTCTTCCACAAGACGGCGTCGCTCATCGCCGCCGCGAGCGAGACGGGAGCCGTCCTGGCTGGCGCCAGCAAGCCGTTGCGCAAGCGGATGTTCGAGTACGGCAAGTCGGTCGGGATCGCGTTCCAGCTCATGGACGACATCCTCGATTACGTGGGCACAGAGAAAGACCTCGGAAAGCGGCCTCTCCAGGATCTAAGCGAGGGGAAAATCACCCTCCCGCTCATCCATGCGCTGCGGGAGGCGCGAAACGGCGACCGCCGGAAAGCCTGGGAGATCCTGGACCGCAGGAAATTCACCGACCGGGAGGTCTCCTTCCTGGCGAAAATGGTCGCGAGGAACGGGGGCCTGGAATACACCAATCGCCGGGCGAGATATTTCGTGAACCGGGGGAAGAGACACCTCGACTCCCTGCCTGCCTCTCCCGCCCGGGACGGCCTGTTGACACTTTCCGACTATATCGTTTCCCGCACCCGCTGATTTCCTCCGTTTTCCCTGTACTTTTTCCATTAAAGATTCAAATGGTCGCCGATTTTCTCCGCGACTGGGAGTGGTAGCGTTTTCGCGATACCCCGGTGTCCCGGTCTGCCTTCTTGACTACCGCGTACCGGCGCGACACAATACCTGGTAGATCGTTCGTGAAAAATAGAATTTCCCGTCGGGCGCCCGATACGGGTATCGGGAAGATGGTGAAAGTCCATCGCTGCCCCGCAACTGTAACCGGCGACGAAATCCGCACCAATGCCACTGGGGGAGATCCTCCGGGAAGGCGCGGAGAGTAGGTTCGTAACCGGGAGCCAGGAGACCGGCCCGACTGGGAGTTTTCCCGGATCACCTTTCGCGGGAGAAGGGTCGGGACGGCGGGTCGGCACCAACCATCCCCCAACCTTTCCTCTCCGGAAGCGTTGGGGGTTCTTTTTTGAGGTGTCTGCCGGATAGCGCGGGACGTGCGGCGGGCCGGGCCGGGGTCCATTGGCTCCTTCCCGTCGCCGTTCTTCTCTTCCTGTTTGCCTGCCCGCCCCGGGCACAGGCTTCGTTTCCTCTTGTGATGAAGGACGACCGCGGGGTTTCCGTCCGACTGGCCGCAGTCCCCCGCCGGGTGGTGTCTCTCGCGCCGAACCTCACCGAGATCGTTTTTCTCCTCGGGCGGGAGGACCTGCTCGTCGGCGTGACGAGATTTTGCAACTATCCGCCCCGGGCGGCTGCTCTCCCCCGGGTAGGCGGGATCGTGGATCCCGATGTTGAGAGGATCGTCGCGACGGACCCGGACCTGGTCCTTTGCACGACGGACGGAAATCCGAAGGAGAGAGTGGCGGTCCTCGAGTCGATGGGGATCCCCTGTTTCGCGGTGGGACCCCAGAACCTTGCCGCGGTCTTTCGCACCATCGAGAAGGTCGGGGCGCTCCTGGGCGTCCCCGGGAAGGGGCGCGGGGAAGCGGATGCCCTCCGGGTCCGGGCGGAGCGTGTCTCCCGGGAGAAGCGTACCCCTTCCCCCCGCGTCCTGTTCGTCGTGTCCACCTCCCCGATCATCGCCGCGGGGAACGGGACCTTCCTGGACGAGCTCATACGCATTCCGGGGGGGATAAACGCGGCCGGCAGGTTTGCGGGACGGTATCCCCGCCTCTCCGTGGAGGATCTTATTGCCGCGGGCCCCGACATCATTCTCGTGGCCGGGATGACGGGAGTGGAAGGGTTTTCCCCCGACGTGTCCCGCTGGGCGGAAGTCCCCGCCTTTCGCAATGGCGATGTCGTTACGCTCGACGGGGACCTGGTCACGCGACCGGGGCCCCGGATGGTGGCCGCGCTGGAAGGCGTGGCCAGGGTGTTCTCCGCGTGGCGGAAGCGGCAGTCTGCCTCCCCGGCCGGGGGAAGGGGGTCGACGCGGTGAGAAACAGGGCGATCGTATTCCCTCTCCTGGCTTTCTCTTTCGCGGGCGCGCTGGTCCTCTCCCTCTCCGTGGGCCCCTTGCCGGTAACGGTCGGACAGATCTTCCGCATCCTTTCGGGAGGGGGCGCCGACGGCAGTGCGGGGGAGACGGCCATGCGGGTCGTCCTCACGCTCAGGCTCCCGAGGGCGCTTCTGGGGGCACTGGTGGGGGGGGCGCTTTCCTCCTCCGGGGTGGCGTTTCAGGCGCTCCTGCGCAATCCGCTGGCCGACCCCTATATCCTCGGCGTCTCGGGCGGCGCCGCGGTGGGGGCGATGACCGCCAGGCTCCTGCTGCCGGGCGACTCCTTTCTGCCGCTTCCGCTGTGCGCTTTCCTGGGAGCAGCGCTTGCGGCATCGGTCGTGTTCGTTCTGGCCCGCCGACGGAGCGGAGTTTCCCGGGAGCGGCTGATCCTGATGGGGGTGATCGTAGGCGCATTCTTAAACGCCCTGATCATGATGATGGTCGCGCTCGCTCCTCCGGGGAGGATCCCGGGAGCCGTCTACTGGCTCATGGGGGATTTGAGCCTCGGCACGCTCGGAAGGGTCGGGCTGCTCGCCCCATACGTGGCGGCGGGCGTGGTGTTGCTGTTTCTCCTCTCCCGGGGGATGGACCTGCTGCTCCTGGGCGACGAAGCGGCTTTTCAAAGCGGACTGCCGGTGGAGAAGGTGAAGACGGTGGTCTACCTCACCGCATCCCTTCTTGCCGGCTCGGTGGTCGCGGTCTCGGGCCTCATCGGGTTCGTGGGGCTCATCGTGCCGCACGGGGCGAGGTCGATCGTCGGTTCCGGCCACCGCCGCCTGTTGCCGGCCGCTTTCCTTCTCGGGGGGACCTTCCTCATCCTGGCGGACGTGCTGGCACGGACCGCGGGCCCTTCGGGGGAACTCCCGGTGGGGGCGATCACCGCCCTTTCCGGGGCGCCGTTCTTCCTCTACCTTCTGCGCCGCAATGGAGGAAAGCCGTGAGAAACGACCTCCTGGCGGCAAAAGGACTTAGCTTCCGTTACGGAGAACGGGATGTGCTGGCGGGCGTCGACCTCCTCGTCGGGGAGGGAGAGGTTGCCGTGCTTTTGGGCCCGAACGGCGCCGGAAAGAGCACGCTCCTCAAGATTTTCTCGGGCCTGATCCGTCCCCATGCCGGGGAGGCGACCGTCTTGGATCGTTCTCCGTCTTCGTACGGCAGGAGGGAGATGGCCAGGATCCTGTCGGTCGTGGGGCAGGACCCCCCCCTCGATTTTCCGATGTCGGTGGAGGAATACGTGATGCTCGCCCGGTTTCCTCACCACGGGTTCTTCGGCCAGCCGGCGGCGGCGGACCGTCGGGAAGTCGACCGGGCGCTGGCGATGACCTCCCTTTCCGATCTTCGGTCACGGGGTCTGGGCGAACTGTCCGCGGGAGAGCGGCAGCGGACGGCCGTCGCGAGGGCGATCGCCCAGGGGGCGAAGGTGATGCTCCTGGACGAGCCGACGGCGTTCCTCGACATCTATCACCGGGTCATGTTCTTCGAGATCGTCACGCGCCTGTCGAAATCGTTCGGTGTCACCGCCCTTATCGCTTCGCACGACCTGTCGCTCTGCGCGGAATACGGGGAGCGGATCATTCTGCTGGCGAAGGGAACGGTCCGCGCCGCCGGAAGGCCCTGGGAGGTCCTCACGCCGGGGAATATCCGGGAGGCGTTCGGGGTGGATGCCGTGTGCGACAGGAACCCGGCGACGGGCGCGGTCCGTGTGACCCCGGTGAGGAAGGGAACGGGGAGGGGGGAAGGAGAAAGCGCCCTAAAGGGTGCGGGGCCCGCGGAGTAATCATCGCCTTCCATACGGGGAAGGGAAGGAGGAAGCAGTGAACCACGCGAATTGGGGGAAGGCCGCCGTGATGTTTTTCGCCGCTGTCGCCGCGGCGGTGCCTGGCGCCCTGCGGGCGGAGGAGGCGGCCCGGCTGGAGCCGATCGAAATCACCGCTACGAGGGTGGAACGGAAGGTGTCCGAGCAGGCGTCCGATGTGAGCGTCGTGACGCGGGAAGAGATCGAGAAAAAGAATCCCCTCGTGGCGGGGGACGTTCTCCAGGGGATTCCCGGGGTGGACGTGCAGCGAAGCGGAAGCGTGGGAAATCTGGAGAACATCGAGATCCGGGGCAGTCTCGGGACGCAAACGCTCGTCCTCATCGACGGGTTTGCGGTGAACAGCCCTACCCTGGGGCAGTTCGACATCTCTTCCCTTCCCGTGGACGGTTTCGAGCGCATCGAGATCGTCCGGGGAGCACAGAGCGCCCTGTACGGGTCCAACGCGATGGCAGGGGTGGTGAACTTCATCCCGCGAAAGGGGGAGATGGGAAGGCAATACGGGGTGGGAGCCTCGGGGGGCAGCTACGATACCTGGACCTGGAAGGGATTCGCCCAGGGAGCTGATGAAAAGGGAAACCTCTACCTGGGTGCGAATGGCTTCGAGAGCGACGGGATCGTCGAGAACGACGACACGTCCCTTGTCTCTGTACTGGGGTCGGGGGAAGTCGAAACCGGCGGGTGGGGGAGGCTCCACGCCCTTTTGCTCTCCACGGACCAGCGGAAGGAAGTCCCCATCGATTTCGGGACTCCCCATGACCAGAATCATGAGCTGAAGCGGCGCGGGTTCCTTGCCGGTGCGCGCTGGGAAATCTTCGCGTCGGAGAAGACCGCCGTCACCGCCTCCGGGAGCGTCTTCCACGAGTCCTACCACGAGAAGGACCCGGCCGACCCCGGCGAGGCCTTCCCCTTCGTATTCAACGACACGACGAAGACCCGGAAGATGACCTTTGACCTGCAGGGGCGGTATTCCCCCGGGGGCCGCTCCACGACGTTCCTGGGCGTCGAGTACCTGGAGGACAGGGGGTCGGATACCCTTCAGTCCAACTTCGGCGATACTAGCCAGGTCGCCTCGACGCTGAACCGTTCGCTCTATTTCCAGGAAGAGCTGCGGGTACGGGAGGGAACGGGGGTAAGCCTCGGGATGCGCCTGGACAAAAATTCCGAGGCAGGTACGGAGTTGAACCCGAAAGTAGCGATATACCAGGAGATCCCGGGGACGGGGGCGAGGGTACGTGCAGCCGTCGGCCGGGGATTTCGCGTCCCCACCCTTTTGGAGCAGTCCGACCCGTTCATCGGCAACCCCGGTCTGTCCCCCGAGGTGTCGGTTTCCTGGGAGGCGGGGGTGGACGCATCGCTCCTCGACGGGAGGAGTACGATCTCCGCCACCTGGTTCTACCAGGATTTCCGCGATCTGATCCAGTTCGATGAATCGGTTGCCGGTCCCGCCGGCTTCGGGCAGCTGCGCAATGTAGGAAGCGCGTTCTCGCGGGGCGTGGAAGCGGAGGTGGTGGCGGAAATAACGCAGGCGGTGTCGGCCCTTCTGGTCTACACCTACTCGGACACGTGGGACGCCACCAGCGGGCGCCGGATCCTCGGGGTGCCGACGCAACGCGGAACCCTCTCTGTCCTGCTCAACCCGACGCCGCGATGGGAAGGGCAGATAGACTGGCATGTGGAGAGCGACCAGCTCGACGCCCCTCCGAACGGGGGCGACATCCGTCGCCCCGGGTACGCGCGTGTGGATCTGTTCGCCCGCTACCGGTGGGAAGTCGCCCTTGGCGACGTCCGGGAGGTATTCCTGACAGGACGGGTGCAGAACCTTTTATCGAAAGATTACGAGGAGCGCAAAGGGTTTCCGTCCCCCGGGTTCAACTTCCTTCTGGGCGCCGAAGTGCGGATCTAAAAGGAGGACGGGGACGGGGGGGAGTGACGGCATGTCCGCCACGAAGGCGAAAACGACAGGAAAAGAGGCGCCGCGGATCGGCCGGGCGCTTATCTGGTCGGCATCCGCCCATCTCCTGGCGGTTTCCTCCCTGTTCCTGCTGGGGGCCGGTTCCGCGGCCGGACCCCGGCAGGTGACTGTGGACGTCTTTCTGGTCGAGGCCCCCGGCAGGACCCGTGCAACGGCGGAACGATCGGTTCCCCTTCCCCCGGCCGGGGAATCGCGCCGGTCAGCGGTTTCTCCCCGGGAGAAGAAGATTTCACCCGCCGCTCCCTCCCCACCCCCCCCGGGGCCGGAAACGGTCGAGGAGGAGGTCATGCGACCCGGGAAGGAGGACGCTCCCGTGGGGACGGTGGTCCCGGAATCTCCGCCCGATTCCGGGGACCGGTCGGAATTGCCCGCCCCCGGTGAGGAGGCGACGGGCGTCGGACAGGCATTTCATGCGCCGCCGCCGGGTTTCCCCGATCCGGGCCGGACGGGGGGAGGCTTTCGTGCCGGAGCGGGGATGGCCCTTCTCCGCGAACGGATCCAGGCCCGGATCATCTATCCCGAGGAGGCGGTGCGGCGGGGGGAGCAGGGGGAGGTGCTCCTGCGCATTCGCATCGGTACGGGGGGGATCCCGAAGGAGATCCGCATCACCCGGAGCAGCGGGGCCCTGCGGCTCGACGAAGCCGCACGCAGGGGGGTGGTGCGTGCCGCACCGCTTCCGTCGGATCCCGGCTGGGTGGAGGTTCCGGTCCGGTTTCGCCTCCGATAGCCGGAGTCCGACGCCCCTCTTTCTCCCCCCTCCTTTACTCTCCCGGCGGGGAAAATATAATCTATAATAATTTCGTGACCGTTCGGGAAAGGAGAGGGATGGACCCCAGCATTCTGGAAAAGTGCAGGGAAGAGTTGCAGCGCCAGACGGATGAGCTGTTGGTCGGGGCGGGGAAAACGGTCTCCGACATGACCTCGGTCACGGAGGAGAACTTCCCTGACCCCACCGATCGGGCCCTCCTGGAATCGAACCGGAACTTCACCCTCCGCCTCCGCGACAGGGAACGCAAGCTCCTTGCCAAGATCAAGGAGGCCATGAAGCGGATCGATGACGGCACGTTCGGTATTTGCGAAGGGTGCGGCGGGGAGATCGGCGAGAAGCGGCTTGTCGCGAGGCCGGTTACCGCGTTGTGCATCGATTGCAAGACGGTCGCCGAGGAGGAGGAAGGAAGATAAGGGGGGCTGCGGCCGCAGGCCCCCGGCGACAGGTACGTCCGCCCCTTTACGTTTCTTCCACGTCATTACCGGAGGAATCATGACGGAACTTCGAAAAGACCCCATTGTGGGCCGATGGGTCATCATCTCCACGGAACGGGGCCGCCGGCCCCAGGATTACCCCCTGGAGAAGGCGATCCGTAAGGAGGGGTTCTGTCCCCTGTGCCCGGGGAGCGAGCGTATGACCCCTCCGGAGATCCTCGTCTACCCGAATCCTCACCCGGCGGGCAACGGAGGATGGACGCTCCGCGTGGTCCCCAACAAGTTCCCCGCGCTTCGGATCGAAGGAGACCTCGGAAAGGCGGGGGAGGGGATCTACGACAGGATGAACGGCATCGGGGCCCACGAGGTCGTGATCGAGACGGAGAGGCACGAGCTCGACCTGTTCGACCTGCCCGAGGAGAGGGTGGCTGACGTTCTCCGGGCCTACCGGGAGCGGACCGTCGACCTGATGAACGACGAGCGCTTCAAGTCCGTTCTCATCTTCAAGAACCACGGACTGGCCGCCGGCGCCTCTCTCGCCCACAGCCATTCCCAGGTGATCGCGCTACCCATCGTGCCGAAACGGGTGATGGAGGAGATGACCGGCTGCCGGGACTACTACCGTTTCCGCGACCGGTGCCTCTTTTGCGACATCATCGCCCAGGAGATGGACCAGAAGGTGCGCATTGTCGAGGAGAGCGGGGAGTTTCTCGCCTATTGCCCGTACGCACCCCGGTTTCCTTTCGAGACGTGGATCATCCCCAAGCGTCACCAGTGCGCGTACGAGATGATCGAGGAAAACCAGATCCGGGCGCTCGGTGCCATGTTCCGGCGGACGCTCCGCAAGCTCAAGGTGGCACTGGATGATCCTCCCTTCAATTACATCATCCACAGCGCGCCCTTCCGGTCCGGAGGCACCGACTTCTACCACTGGCATATCGAGATCATGCCGAAGCTGACGAAAGTCGCCGGATTCGAATGGGGGTCCGGGTTCTACATCAACCCGACCCCTCCCGAGGAGTCGGCCAAGTTCCTTCGCGAGTTGCCGGCATAAGGGAGAAACAGACGTCGCCATGAGGGTCCTCATCGCATCTTCCGAGATCGTCCCGTTCGCCAAGACGGGAGGACTGGCCGACGTCACCGGGTCCCTGCCGAAGGCGCTGCGGAGGATCGGCGTGGAAGCCGACATCATTCTGCCGCTTTACCGTACGGTGGACCGGGATCGCTTCTCCCTGGCGCATGCCGGGCCTCCCGTGCGGGTCCCCATGGGGCACCGGGAAGAGATCGGCATCGTCATGGAGACGGATGCCGGCGACGGGGTCAGGGCGTTCCTGGTGCGCAACGACCGGTATTTCGACCGGGAGTTCTATTACGGCACGAAGGACGGCGACTACGTCGATAACTGCGAGCGGTTCGCCTTCTTCTGCCGGGCGATCATGGAATGGATCGGCCGGTCGGGACGCTCCTACGGCGTCCTTCACTGCAACGACTGGCAGACGGCCCTGGTTCCCGCCTACGTCAAGACGCTCTACTCCCACGGGCCGGCGTTCCGATCCACCGGAACCGTTTTCACCGTTCACAACCTCGGATACCAGGGGCTGTTCTGGAACCACGACCTCCCGATCACGGGGCTTGGCTGGGAACTGTTCACGCCCAAGGGCCTGGAGTTCTACGGCAAGCTCAACGTGCTGAAGGCGGGGCTCGTCTTCTCCGACATCCTCACCACGGTGAGCGACACCTACAGCCGGGAGATCCAGACGGCGGAATACGGCCACGGGCTCGAGGGCGTCCTCTACGAGCGTCGGGCCGACCTGTTCGGGATCCTGAACGGCGTCGACTACGAGGACTGGAACCCGGAGACGGACCCGCTGATCGCCGCCCGGTACTCCCGCATGGACCTGGCGGGGAAGAAGGTCTGCCGCGACGACCTTCTCGCGGAATTCGGGTGGACCGGGTCTGTGGACGAGCCCGTCATCGGGGTCATCGGGCGCCTGACCGCGCAGAAAGGATTCGACCTGATCGAGCAGATCGTGGACTGGCTGGCAAAGCAGCCCGTCCGGGTCGTCATCCTCGGAACGGGTGAGAGGAAATACGAGGAGGCACTTGCCGAAATCGGCCGTCTCCACCCGGAACGAATATCTCTTCGGTTCTCGTTCGACAACCGGCTGGCGCACAAGATCGAGGCCGGGTCCGATATCTACCTCATGCCGTCGAAGTACGAACCGTGCGGTCTGAACCAGATCTACAGCCTCAAGTACGGTACGGTTCCCGTGGTCCGGAACACGGGGGGACTTGCCGATACCGTGTTGGATGCCGATGAGGACCCTGTCCGGGGCACGGGGTTCAAATTCAACGACTACGATCCGGCGGAGCTTAATGACGCCCTCTCGAGAGCCCTGGTCGCTTACGCGGACAGGCCGCGGTGGGAGGCGATCGTGAAACGCGGGATGGCGATGGATTTCTCCTGGGATGCGTCCGCCAGGGGATATGTGTCCGCCTATGAGAAGGCGCTCAGGAAAAAGGGCGTGCGGGGTTGACCGGTCCCATGGACAACCCGACAGACAAGTTCACCCTCCTCTCCCGGGTCGTCGAGATCTCCAACTCGAACATCCAGATCGAGAACCGCCTCAAGTACATTTGCGACCTTATTGCCCGGGATTCCGGGGCGGAGTGCGTCTGCGTCTACCGGCGCGACCCGCGGGGGGAGGACCTCGTCCCGTGGGTTTCGTCCTGCCTGGAGATCGAGGAATGCAGCCAGTTCGATTTCCGGATCAAGCCGGGGGAGGGGGTGGCCGGGAAGGCGGCACAGAAACGGGCCCCGGTATTCTTCCCCGACGTGCAGGCTTCCCCTCCCTCCCTGGCGGTCGCCCGGGAAATCCGAGACTTCCGGTCGATCCTGTCCGTTCCCGTCATGGATGACGTCTACCTCTACGGGGCGATGAACTTCTCGAGCCGGTCCCCGCTCACTTTTCCCGAGGAGACGGTCCGGCTGCTGTCCGCTGTGGCGATGGAGGTGGGGGGGGCGATACGGAACAGCAGGCTGTATTTCGACGCCCGAAAGCGGGTGTCCGAGCTCATCACGCTCAACGAAATCGGGCGGGCGATCACCTCCACGTTTCAGGTGCGGGAGATTCTGGGGTACGTGGCGAAGACCACCTCCAGGCTCCTGCAGTCCGATGGATGCACCATCCGCCTGACGGGGGAGAACCGGTCCGTTCTCAAGGTCATGGTGGACGAAGGCTACGAACGGCCGGGTTTCAAGCGGGAGTTGCGCGCCCACGGAAAGCTCCTCGCGCGCCAGATATTCCGGGAGAAAAGACCCCTTCTCATGGGCGGGCCGGAGGATTCCCCGATGTTCCTCGCGCTTTCCCGCAAAGGAGTCACCTCCTTCCTCGGGCTTCCGATCGTCTCCAAGGGGAGAGCGCTGGGAGTAATCAACTATTACTCCTGCTCGCCGCACGTCGTCTTCGACATGGAAGTGATGCACCTGATGCAGACGGTATGCAGTCAGCTCGCCAACATGATCGAGAACTCGGGGATGTTCCGTGAGGCCCAGCAGCTGGCCCAGGAGAACCAGGCCCGGGCCCGGCGGTTCGCGATGCTGTACAACGTGGCGCGGGCGCTCATGTCCACCGTGAGGACGGAACGGCTTCTCCCGATCATGCTGTACGCCCTCACTTCCCCCACGGGGTTCAACTTCAGCAGGGCGATCCTCTTCCTTCTCTCCGAAGACGGCCACACGCTCCTGGCCCGGATGGGGATGGGACCGAGGAGCGCGAAAGAAGCCCGCCAGGGCCCGCGGTCCCGCCGCATCCCTCCGGAAGAGGGCGCGACGGAGGCGGGAATGAAAAAGATCGGGAAGATGCTCTGGAGCGAGGTCGAGAATCTTTCGATTCCCATGGACAACCACGGGTGCCTCGTGGGGAAGGCGGTTCGGGAGAAGCGCGCCGTCCGGGCGGACTCCGGTTGTGAGGCGTCCCCTTCGGGCTCGCCGGCGGGACTTTGCCGCAACCACCCGCCCTCCTTCGCGACGGTCCCTCTTGTCGTCCAGGGCAAGGCGTGGGGGTGCATCTATGTGGACAACAAGTTCCGGGAGCGGGATATCACGGAGGAGGACATCCAGATCCTGACGATGTTCGCCTCCGAGGCATGCCTCGCCATGGAGAACGCCTCCCTTTACGAGAGCCTCGAGGACGCGCTGGGGAAGGTCCGGAAGACCCAGGATCTCCTGGTACAGAGCGAGAAGCTTGCGGCGCTGGGAGAGATGGCCGCACGGATCGCCCACGAAATCAAGAACCCCCTCACCGTGATCGGGGGATTCGCGGCCCGCCTGGCACGCGAGGTCGACAGCGGCGAGCGGATCCACCCCCAGACGTCGAGGTACGCCGAGATCATCCTCAAGGAGGTGAAACGGCTGGAGCGGACCGTCCAGCAGGCTCTCTCTTTCTCGCGGGAGGAGGTGTCCGACTTCCAGAAGATCGACATCAATGCCGAAATCCGGGACGTCCTGAGGATGTTTCGGGACGAACTCGAGGAGAGCGGAATCAAGAGAAAAGTGGACCTCTCGAAGAACATCCCCGAGATCGCGGTCGACCCGGACCAGATCCGGCAGGTACTCTGGAATCTCGTCGCCAACGCCGTCCAGGCGATGGGAAAGGGGGGAACGCTTACGCTCGTCACCCGGGCGGCCAGGGAGGTAGAGGGGGACGGAGTGGTCTTCCTTATCCGCGACACCGGCGGCGGGATCTCTCACGACGTGGTGCACAACATCTTCAACCCGTTCTTCACCACCAAGCCGAAGGGAACGGGTCTCGGGCTTCCCATCGTCCACGCCATCGTCGACAAGCACGGAGGAACGATCCAGCTGGACAACCGGGAGGGCGAAGGCGTGACGTTTTCGATCTTCCTTCCGCGCGTGCCGAAGGAGACGGGGGCGGGGATACGGGTCCTGGAGCAGATGCGGAAAGGCGACAAAAATGGAACCCTCGTTACGGACCATTCAGGATAAGGTGTCGGCAGGGGTGAGGCTGTCCGAGGAGGACGCCCTCGCCCTGTTCCTCAGCCGGGACATCCATGCGGTGGGGGAGATGGCGGACCTCGCCAACCGGCGGGTAAACGGCGACCGGGTGTACTTCATCGTCAACCGGCACATCAACCCCACCAACATCTGCGTAAACCGGTGCAAGTTCTGTGCATTCAGCAAGAGCGGGGAGGAACCCCTCGCCTACACCATGACGCTGGACGAGATCCTGTCCCGGGCGGAGGAGGCGCGTTACCAGAACGCCACGGAGCTGCACGTCGTCGGCGGGCTCCACCCGGATCTTTCGTTCGATTTCTACCTCCGGATGCTCCGGGCCCTCCGGGAGCGGTTCCCGGAGATGCACATCCAGGCGTTCACCGCCGTGGAGATCGACTACTTCGCCCAGATTACGGGGCTTCCCCTGGAAGAGGTCATCCGCGATCTTAAGGATGCCGGACTGGGAAGCCTGCCGGGAGGGGGAGCGGAGATCTTCGCCCCGGAGATTAGGAACCGGATCTGCCCGGAGAAGATCACGGGGGACCGGTGGCTCGAAATCATGGAGAGGGTCCACAACGCCGGACTGCGCAGCAACGCGACGATGCTCTACGGGCACGTGGAGACGCTCGCCTCCCGCGTCGACCATATGCGTCGGCTCCGGGATCTGCAGGACCGTACCGGCGGGTTCCAGTCCTTTATCCCCCTGGCATTCCATCCGAAGAACACGGAGATTGCGAAAGGATACACGTCGGGGCTCACGGATCTCCTTGCTCTTGCCGTGGGACGGATCTACCTCGACAACTTCCGGCACGTGAAGTCGTTCTGGATCATGGTGGGGCCCAAGGTCGCCCAGGTCTCCCTCCACTTCGGCGTGAACGACATCGACGGGACGGTGGTGGAGGAGAGGATCACGCATGCCGCCGGAGCCCGGACGGGACAGGAGATGACGGTGACCGAACTGGTCACCCTGATCCGTCAGGCGGGCAGGATCCCCGTCGAGCGGGACACCCTGTACAACGTGGTTCGCGAATGGCCGGAGAGTTCGGCGTGACGTCATCGGCTCTCTGGCGGAATGCGCTCGAGCGGGCGGCGGAGGGGCGGGCGACCGTCGGGGATGCGGCGCTTCTTCTCCGGGAGGCCCCGCTGTTCGATCTGGGGCGGGCCGCAGACAGCGTCCGCCGGCGCCTGCACCCGGACGGCGTCGTCACCTACATCGTCGACCGGAACATCAATTACACGAATGTTTGCACCTGCCAATGCTCGTTCTGCGCCTTCTTCCGGGAAAAGGGAGATCCCGGCGCGTACGTCCTGACGGACGCCGAACTTTCAAGGAAGATCGAGGAGACCCTCGAAGCGGGGGGGACGCAGGTTCTCCTTCAGGGGGGGCTGCACCCCGAGTGGGATCTTGTGGACGCGGTCCGGCTGACCCGGGCGGTGAAGAGACACCCCGTCCGCCTGCACGGTTTTTCTCCGCCGGAAATATGGCATTTCGCGAATCGGTCCGGCGTGCCGATCTCCGAGGCGATTTCCCGGCTGAAGGAAGCAGGGCTGGACTCCATCCCGGGGGGGGGAGCGGAGATCCTCGACGACGCCGTGCGCGCGCGTATCAGCCCGAGGAAGGTCACCTGGGAGCAGTGGGCCGCGGTGATGCGCGAGGCGCACCGGCAGGGGCTGCCCACCTCCGCCACCATGATGTTCGGAAGTGTCGAATCTCCGGAGCACGTCGCCTCCCATCTGGTCCGCGTCCGGAAAATTCAGGAGGATACGAACGGCTTCACCTCGTTCATCCCCTGGACATTCCAGGCCGGGAACACCCTTCTGTCCCGCGACCCCCGGTTCGGGGAGACCCTGCCTTCGGGATTCGGCCACGCGGTCGGCTACCTCCGCGTGCTGGCCGTCTCGCGGCTCGTTCTTCAGAACGTCCGCACGGTCCAGGTATCGTGGGTGACGATGGGGGCGAAGGTCGCCCAGCTGGGGCTGTTTTTCGGCGGGAACGACTACGGGAGCACGATGATGGAGGAGAACGTGGTGGCATCCGCGGGGGTGGCCTTCCGGATGTCCGAGGAGGAGATCGTCGCGACGATCCGGGACGCCGGATTTCGACCGATGAAACGGGAGGCGCACCGATGCTCGATCTGAAGTTCGTGCGGGAAAACATCGACTACGTCAATGATGCGCTCAAGCGCCGCGGTACCGTGGTCACCCTCTCCGGGTTCGTGGAACTCGATCGGGCGCGCAGGGATATCCTGGTTTCCGTGGAGAGGCTCCGGGCGGAGAGAAACGCGGCATCCGAGGAGATCGGGCGCCTGCGCCGGGACAAAAAGGATGCCTCCTCCCTGATGGATCGTATGAGGCAGGTTTCCGCAAAGATCAAGGAGGAGGAGGCGGGTCTGCCGGACGTCGAACGGCGGATGGACGAGATGCTTCTCTCCATTCCCAATATTCCGGATCCGTCGGTCCCGGAAGGGAAGGGAGAGGAGGACAACCCGACCATCCGCACCTGGGGGGACCGCCCCGCATTCCCCTTTCCGGTGCGGGACCATGTCGACATCGGGACGGGAATCGACATTCTCGATTTCGACCGGGCCGCCAAGATCGCGGGCGCCAGGTTCTGTCTGATGAAAGGCGCGGGAGCCTTGCTGGAGCGGTCGCTCATCAACTTCATGCTTGACGTCCATACGCGCGAGCACGGATACACGGAGGTTCTCCCGCCTTTTCTGGCGAACTCCGCATCCTTCCTCGGGACCGGGCAGCTTCCCAAGTTCGAGGAGGACCTGTTCCACGTGACCGGGACCGATTACTACCTCGTCCCGACCGCCGAGGTGCCGGTCACCAACATCGTGCGGGACGAGATACTTTCCGCCGATTCGCTCCCTCTCAAGATGACGGCCTACACTCCCTGCTTCCGGGCCGAGGCGGGATCGCACGGGAAGGACGTTCGCGGGATGATCCGCCAGCACCAGTTCAACAAGGTGGAGCTGGTCAAGATCTGCCGCCCCGAGGAGTCCCGGGCCGAGCTTGAATCCCTGACCGCCGACGCGGAGGAGATCCTGCGGCGGCTTTGCCTCCCGCACCGCGTGGTGACTCTGTGCACCGGGGAGCTGGGGTTCTCTGCCGCCAAGACCTACGACATCGAGGTGTGGCTTCCCTCGCAGGCGCGGTACCGGGAGATCTCCTCCTGCAGCAACTTCACAGACTTCCAGGCGCGCCGGGCGAAGATCCGGATCCGCGACGGCGCCACGGGGAAGACGCGGCTCGCCCACACGCTGAACGGTTCCGGTCTGGCCGTGGGCCGCACGGTGGTCGCCATCCTCGAGAACTTTCAGCAGGAGGACGGATCCGTCCTCATCCCCGAGGTTCTTCGTCCCTACATGGGGGGGATGGAGCGGATCGGCCCGGCATGATCCCGACAGCATTCCTTCCTGCGCCCGCGATGCCATGGAGCGCTCCGGCGAAAGCGCCGTAGCCTCCGCTGTCTCGCAGGAGGCTGCTCCCTGGTACCCTTGCAACGGGACGCGACTTTGGCTTTGCAGCCTCGGAGGGGGGCTCCGTTCGTGGCTCGCCGTGCGATACACCAGCACGGCTGCGCTTTACCTCACTGCGCCCCCCTCCTGCGGCTGCCGCTCCCCTGTACCGGGTCCTTTTTCCATCCCCAAGGACCCCCAAGAATGCTCTTGGCGGGTAGACTTCATGGTCCCCCGGGCGTCCGCTTCCCTGCTGCGGGAGCTCTGGCAAGCCTGCCCTTGCAACGGGGGCACTCGATCCGGCTTTCTCGATTTTGGAAGGGCCGGTTCCCTGTCCTTGGGAGGTGATACAATTCGTCCAAATCCGGTTGTGTTCAGGAATGAGAACGCCGTCACGAAAGGGGGATCGCCGATGCATCGATTCTGGAAGCCGGAGGAGATCCCGCCCCGGGAACTGGCCCCCGGGGTCATCGCGAAGATCGCATCCGGGGAGAAAGTGATGCTTTCCCTGGTCACCCTCGCGCCGAACGCGGCCGTCCCCGAGCATGCCCACCCGCACGAGCAGATGGGGATGATGGTGTCGGGGACGCTGGAACTGACCGTGGCCGGGGAAACGCGCACCCTCTCCGGGAACGGGATCTTCCTCGTCCCGGGGGGCGTTTCCCACAAGGCGGTTGCGGGGCCGCAAGGGGCGATGACCCTCGAGGCCTTCTCGCCCCCGCGGGAGGAGTTCCGCTAGCAGGAAGTTCGACCGTCCGACCGGTTTCCGCCGCCTCCCTTCCTGCCGGCCCCGGTTACGGAGAGGCGACGACCAGTTTCCGCGTCACCTTCCTCTTTGGTTTCCGGGTCGCCTTCGCTTTTGCCTCCTCGGCGACCCACCGGTTGATGGCGTTGAGGTACGCCTTGACGGCCGCCTCGATGATGTCCGTGGAACTCGCCGCCCCGGCGAAGATCGTCCCGTTGTCCCGGATCCGGACCGTCGCCTCCCCGATGGCGTCCTTGCCCGACGTGACGGCGGAAAGGCCGAAATTGATCAGCTGGAACTTCTTCCCGACGATACGCTCGATGCACTTGTAGGCGGCCTCGATCGGGCCGTTCCCCGTGGAGGCCTCCTCGATCACCTCGTCGTGACGCTTCAGTCTCAGGGCTGCCATCGGCGTGGCCTGCGTGCTCGAGAGGATCTGAACGTGCTCCAGGCGGTACGTCTCGGGCACCCTGAAAAGCTCCTCCTGCACAAGAACCTCCAGATCCTCGATCATCACCTCCTTCTTCTTGTCCGCCAGCGCGAGGAACTTCTGGTAGAGGGAGTCAAGCTGGCTGTCGGTGAGCTTGTGCCCCAGGTTCGCGATGTGGTGCTTGAGCGCCGCCCGCCCGGAACGCGCCGTGAGGGTGAAGGAGTGGGCCGATCCGCCGACGTCCTCCGGCCGGATGATCTCGTACGTGGAGCGGTCCTTGATGATCCCGTCCTGGTGGATGCCCGACGAGTGCGCAAAGGCGTTCGATCCCACGATCGCCTTGTTCCTCTGGATGGAGAGCCCCATGAGGGCCGAGACCATCTTGCTCGTCTTCATGATCTCCTTCGTGTTGATTCCCGTGCGGAGGTTCCTGAAGATCTCCTTCCGGGTGTGGATCGCCAGGACCACTTCTTCGAGGGCGGCGTTTCCCGCCCGCTCCCCGATCCCGTTCATGGTCACCTCGGCCTGCCTTGCTCCCGCGAGAATTCCCGCCAGCGTATTGGCGGTCGCCATCCCCAGGTCGTTGTGGCAGTGCATGGAGAGAACGACCTTGTCCAGCGCGGGGACCCTCTCCTTCAGCCGCCGGATGCGGTCCGCCATCTCCTGGGGAGTCGCGTACCCCACCGTGTCGGGTACGTTGATTGTTTTCGCTCCCGCCTTCACGACCGCCTCGACGGTCCGGCACAGGAAGTCGAAGTCCGTACGTGCGGCGTCCTCGGTGGAGAATTCCACGTCGGGGCAGAGCGAAGAGGCGTACTTTACCGTGTCCACGCACCACTGGAGGATCTTCTCCCGGTCCGAGCGGAACTTCTTCTGGATGTGGATGTCCGACGTGCCGAGGAAGGTATGGATCCGCGACCGTTTCGCGCCCTTGACGGCCTCCCACAACGTGTCGATGTCCTTCTTGATCGCCCGCGCGAGCCCCGTGACGATCGGCCCCTTGACCTCCCGGGCGACCGCCTGGACGGACTCGAAATCTCCCGGCGAGGAGGCGGGGAAACCCGCCTCGATGATATCCACTCCGAGCGCCGCGAGCTGCCGGGCGATCTTCACCTTCTGTTCCTTCGCCAGCTTCGCGCCCGGGACCTGTTCGCCGTCTCGCAGCGTCGTGTCGAAAATGAATACTTTTTCTGACATCTCTTCCTCCCTTTCTTCAGGACGCCAGTCCCGAAATGAAAAAAGGCCGCCGGACTTTTGGTCCCCGGCGGCCGAAGCGAAAAACGCCGCGGGAACCTTTGCCTGTCCCCACGGCCATGTTGAGCGTGCGCCTATGTCGTCATGCGCTCACGCGGTCGTGGGCCGGCACCCCCGTAGGCCCAGTAGGGCGAGACCGCAAAGTCGAAGATTCTGCCGCGTGTGCGTTACCGGAATCATGATTTTTTAAGGGTAAGGGGGCACGGATTGTCTTGTCAAGTCTGTTTTTGTTTTTCTTGGGAGGAACCTCTCCGGGGCGGCGATTCCCCCGGAGACGAGGATGCGCACCGCCTGTTCGATCGGCATGTTCAGGCGCGTCACGTCCTCATCGGGAATGAAGAGTACATCTCCGAAGTAGATGTGGTTGGTGGGGACGAATACGGCGGCCAGCAGCTTCCCTTCCCTCTCGACCGTGCCCGTCAGAAACCCGATCGCCTGGCTCCCCTCCCGGGGATAGTCCACGAGTACGACATCCTTGAACGAGCGGGTGTTGTTGGGCGAGAAGGCGTCCGTCAGCTGTTTTACGGTGGAGTAGATCGTCCGGTACCAGGGAATCCGGTTGATGAACCGGTCCAGGGCGGCCAGGATCCGCTCCCCCACGACGTTTCTTGCGAAGAACCCGATGACGAGAATGATCGCCAGCCCCGTGAGGATTCCCGTCCCCGGGATGTGGCCGATGCCCGGGAAGAGTTTCCCCACGACTCCGCCGACGAGGGGCGAAAACAGGTTGTCGGCCTTCTGGAAGAACCAGATGAGAAGGGCGACGGACACCACCAGCGGCACGATGACGAAGAGGCCGGCGAGGAAAGTGTTCTTCAGGTTCTTCTTCACCGTTATATTCTATCGTAAATACCCGGGGAGGTATCGCCAAATGGACCATGCGGTTATTATGGCGGGAGGTTCCGGCAAACGGTTCTGGCCCGAGAGCCGGATGCACCGGTCGAAGCAGTTCCTGGACCTGACGGGGAACGGTCCGATGATCGTCGAAACCGTCCGCCGCCTCCTCCCCCTGGTACCCCGGGAGAACATCTGGGTGGTGGCGGGGGAAAAGGATGCCCCGAACCTCAAATCCCGCACCCTCGGTGTCCCGCCCGGGAACATCCTCCTGGAACCGGAGGGCAGAAACACCGCTCCCGCCATGGCCTTGGCCGCCGCGCGCATTGGGCGACGGGATGCGGATGCGGTGATCGCCGCCACCCCCGCCGACCACGCCGTAGGAAATCCCTCCGCGTTCCGTTCGGTGCTGAAGAAGGGATTTCGGCTTGCCCGGCGGACGGGCCGGTTCGTGACACTGGGGATTTCCCCCGATCATCCGGCAACCGGCTACGGATATATCGAGCGGGGGACGCCGTTTTCGGGGGGAGAGGGTGTGTTCGTTGTGCGGAGGTTCACGGAGAAACCCGATCTGCGCACCGCCCGGAAGTTCCTGCGCTCGCGGCGCTTCTACTGGAACAGCGGGGTATTTGTCGTCCGCGCGGCGACCTACCGCAACCGGGTCGCCCGCTTCCTCCCCGCCGTCCACCGGGAACTGGAGGAGGCCCTCCGCGACGCCGGCAGGGGAAATACCCGAAATCGCCTGCGCCGCGCCTATGCCCGCATGCCCTCGATCTCCGTGGACTACGGGATTCTGGAGAAGGAGGACGGGATCCTCGTCATCCCGTCGGAGTTCGGGTGGAGCGACATCGGCACCTGGCGCTCCCTCCACGAGTTCCTGGGAGGAGAGGGGGAAAACGTCACCGCGGGGAAGGTGATTCTCACGGACTGCCGCGGCTCTCTTGTTCGATCGGACCGCGGGGTGGTCGCGGTCATCGGGATGGAGGACGTAATGGTCATCCGGGACGGGGACGCGGTTCTCGTCTGTCCCCGGCATCGGTCGGAGGAGGTCAAGGAGATCGCGGAGGAGGTAAAGAGGAGGTTCCCCTCGCTGGCGTGACTCCGTTACCGCAGTGTGTTGCCGAAAGCCGTGAAAACTTCAGTTATTTCGAGTTCCAGCGTTCCCTTGGGCGTTTGCACCGTGACCTCGTCTCCCGGCCTCCGGTTGAGAAGGGCTTTCCCCACCGGCGAGGCGATCGAGACGAAGTTCTTCTTCCCATCGGCGATTTCCGGGATCACGAGAGTGTATCCGATCTCCTGTCCCGTCCCGGCGTTCTCGACGGTCACCCTGCTCCCGAGACCCGATCGGTCCCTCGGAATGGCCGAAACATCGATACGGGAGAGGTCGGCGAGCCGCTTCTGGATCTGACCGAGCCTTGCGTTCAGGGTGGACTGCATTTCCTTGGCCGCTTCGTACTCGCTGTTCTCCGAAAGGTCCCCGTGGGCGAGAGCCGCCTGGATCTCCTTCGGAAGGACCACCCGGAGTTCGTGTTCGATCCGTTTTGCCTCTTCCGTCAGCCGCTTCATCGACTCGCGGAGAAAATCCATGGCATCCTCCATTATCGGAACATGAGCGTTTCTACGGAATGACCGGGGAACGTCTTCGACGTGTCCATCATCAAAGGAGGCGGAAGAATTCCTTTGGCGCATCGCAGACGGGACATATGTCGGGCGGTTCCGCCCCCTCGTGGATATACCCGCAGATAACGCATTCCCACCGTGCCATAACAGGAATGATTCTACCAGAGAGGAGCCCGGCGGGAAGAAAATGATTGCGATTTCCCTGGCGGGAGAGGTGGCTTAAGGAGACCGCAGGAGGTTGCCCGCAGGCGGGAGCACGGCGTTGCCCACGATGTCCGGGAGCACATACCCCGCATCCGGAATGACAAGAGCGGGGGGCAATGCTCCCAGCAGTTTTTCCGCCTCTCGTACACCCTCGTCGAGGGTGGCGGCAGGGATCATCCCCATCTTCTCCACTTCCTTCGGTCGCAGGGTGGAGACGAGGATCACCCGGCATGATTTTGCCTTGGTAAGTGTCGCGTGGGCCGTCTGCCCGTAGATCTGATAATTCGCGCGGAGTTCGGCCTCCATCTCCGCGGGGTCCTCGAAGCGGAACCAGGGGAAGAAGGACGAGCTTCCCAGGCCGTCCCGGCACTCGGCAAGAAGAATGATGACCCCCCCCTCCTCGGTGGTCAGGAACGCATTGTCCAGCGCCTTGTGCGACTGGATGAAGTTGATGTCTTTCGGGAACCCCCCCGCAGAG
>Ga0210060_1000066_pt1 | contig 67041 bp, 71 predicted proteins | sample Joice_CattailNLB_FD_184871 | JGI IMG/M metagenome (GOLD analysis project Ga0210060, IMG submission 184871) | Wetland microbial communities from San Francisco Bay, California, USA, that impact long-term carbon sequestration - Joice_CattailNLB_D2... | ecosystem: Environmental > Aquatic > Marine >...
AACCCCGCCGTGACGAATGCCGAAGCAACCCAGCCTCTTGCCGCGTTCCCCAGGACTCCGAACCGGAGGAAATGGAACAACAAGAGATGAAGGAACCCGAGGGCGGGAAGGAAATATTTGGTACTGCGCTTCATAAATACGGTGTCGCACCGAGAGCGTCGATGCGCCGCGCCAGCGAGGCGCGGGACTGAGGCGTACTCGCAGCAGTACGGCGCAAGGAGCGCAACGAAGCGGGAGCGGATGCAGCGGCGCTCGAATGCAGCCGTATTTGTGAAACGGAGTGCTTAGGGGCGGCCCGTTTTGCCGCCTGCGGCGGTAGGGGAAGCTGCATCCTTGTTCCGGTCGAGTGGGATGACGATTTCTTTCTTGCCCATGAGTCCGAGCTCCCTTCGGGCGATCTCTTCGATGTACGACGGGTTGGAGCGAAGTTTTTCCACCTCCCCCCGTAGCTGCTCGTTCTCCGTACGGAGCCTGCTGTTTTCGGCGATGAGCCGTTTCTGCTTTGCGCGAAGATCAAGCGTGCTTATGATGCCCACGTCCCCGAACAAGGAGTAGAGGAAGGCAAGCAGGACCATGCCGCCGACAACCAGAACCGGCCAGCGCTTCATCAGCGACGGTTTATTTTCGTTACCCATCCCGGCCTCACCCGAAGAGAACACTCCTGGACAGTTCGTATAGGGACCGGGGAGTGAACGCCTCTTTCGCGATTTCCCGATAGGGCGCATCCCCGGCGAACACCGACCACAGGATATGGGCCTGTGACCCCTTTGCCGCCGCCGCGTCGGCGGTCACGCACCTCAGGAAGGCGTCCGAGAGCCGCCCCTTGCGGAGAATTCCCTCGTAGATTCCGAAGAGCGCCTGTCCCCAGACGTTATCATAGCGGAATTGTCTGAGGCATGGTCGATAGAAATAATCCCTTAATGCTTTTGCCGAAATGCCGACCCGGACGATCGCCTCCGCCAATATGCAGGAGGTGTCGTAGGAGGACTCGATACCGTTTTTCAGGTATCTCGAAATGAACGCGTCCCCCACGATAGCGACGCGCTCCGCAAAGGGATTTTTGCCGATACCGACGGGCACTTGGGGGTGACAGTGGCACAGGAATTTCGAGCCGGGAGGGAGCAGCCCGGAAAGGATAGGATTCTCCACCCGTTCCCGTTCGAGATCCGCGATCCGGACGTATTCGCCGATTCCCGTTAATGTGAGGAAGTCGTCTTTCGGTGTGATCGCGAGAAATCGGATCGTTTTCCCCCCTGCGGGGATGATGTGGATCCGGTTCCGAAGCTTTTCCAGGATGAATTCGTTGTCCGCCGGCACTTCGGCCTGGACGGTATGCCACGTCCGGGGGGGAACGTACCCGGTCAGCAGCTTCCGTGAAATCATGCTGTTCACGCCGAACGCCCCCACGAGGAAATCGAAGTCCCGGCCCGGACCTTCGGCTGTCCCCACGCGGAAACCGTCAGGAATCCGTTCTATGCTTTCCACGCGCTCATGGAGGAACTCCGCGCCCCTGGCGATCGTTGCGTCGAGCAAAAACTGGTCGAAGCTTCTCCTCGATCCCCCGTCCGCAACCGGCCCCCCGCCCCGGAACACGGTGTAGATCGCCCCGCGCCCGGGATTCACGATGTTCACCGAAATGGCTCTGCCGTGGATCTCGTACCCGTCCGCAATCCGCCGAATAACCCTTTCCTCAAGGGGAAGCCCGAGACGTTCCAGTTTCCTCACCATCTCGCAGCCGATCGCTCCGGCGCACATGTTGCAACCGGACGGCCCTGAATTATCGAATGTTCTCCGGTCAAACAGGGTAATCCGGGCGGATCGCCCCGATTCCCTGAGGCACCCGAGAAGATGAAGGGCGAAAAACGTGCCGGCAGGGCCTGCGCCGATGACGCCGATCGCTGCTCCGTTTGGTAAAGGGGTCATGGACGGCCCAATGGAGGAGCATCCCGTTTAAAAATTCACTTCGATAGATCCCGTAGAGCTTCCCGAATCCCCTCCGCCTCCGCCTCCCCCGATGCCCACCGCTGCACCTATGGCCGCCGCTCCCACCAGCGTCCAGAACCACCACTTATGGTACCACGGAGCCTTTGCCGTATCTGCGCCTGTTTTTGCCGGCCATCCCGCGCTTTTCAGCATTCCCGCGGTAGATGCGGCGACCGTTTCGTATCCTTCGCCGCCTTCGGGCCATGGGACCGTTCCCAGAAAAACCGGTGCCTCTTCTCCCTGCGCCAGGGAAATCACGCTCAACACCGGGCCTTTCTCCCCCTGCCCGAGCAGAAGGAGGGCCACTCGCATCGCGCCCGTTTCGAGGATCATCCGGGAAAGCAGGGGACCCGCCTCCTTCCCGTCGGGAGACGAGGAAACAATCTCTGCCAGGGCCGCGTTCCTGTCCCGGACAAGAGGAAATTCCAGTGCGTCGGTATCCCCCGGAAGCATCTGTCCCGCCCACCCGCTTTCCAGATATCCCTCGGCAAGAACCCGTATCCGCACGGCACCCGGCTCGGAAATCCGAACCCGGCCCGGCGTGGTCCCGACCTCCTCGCCGTTCCGGTAGATTCTTGCCCCCGGAGGAAGGGAGGTAACCAGGAGTTCCGCCTGGGGAGGGGGTCGTTCACCGGAGCGCTTCCACGCCTCGAGGAACAGGGGGGAAAACATCGCCGGATCCGGATCGAATTCCGGACGCAGAATCCGGGAGCGTGCAAGCATCTCTTCCGCTCTCCCGGGCTCCCCTTCCCACAAGGACAGGATTCCCCTCCGGAGGAACACCTCCGCGAGGTATGGGCGTGTGGTGTCGCCGAATCGGAAAGAGCGCGCGATTGTCTCCGCCTCGGAAAGTTTCTCGGCCGCCTCTTTCGTTTCCATCCTGTCCATGTGACGGATCGCATCCCCCAGAGCGGCCGAAATCGCTTCGAGCGCCTTGCCGTCGGCGACGGGAAATGCCTCTTCCGTTTCTTGTCCGGCCTCCCCTGCCGGAACGGGCGTCACCCACCGGATGTGAAGATCTTCCTCCAACAGTCTCTCCAGTTCGCCCAATCCGGATTTCACGGTATCGTCGGGGATCGAAACGGCAGACAATTTCAGCAGGATACAGGGCTCGGGAGGAGATTCCGCCAGCACGGGAGGGGCAGCTCCCGTGCTCCGGAGCAGGATCAGGGACAGAAGGCAGGAGAGGAGCTTACGTCCGCTTGACGTAAATCTCATCCGTGATCTCTTTGTCGACGGCGACGGTGGTCTCCCCCATTTCCATGACGAAGGAGGGGTTTTTCTGGAGGAGCCGTATACAGCTGCCGGGGACGATCCCCAGGGAACTCAGTTTTTCGAGACGTTTCCTGGACTTCGGAGTGATGAACATGATCCGGACGTTCTCGCCGAGTACGGCATCGGACAGTCGGGTCACAAGCGGCTTGATCTCGGTGCGGATCTTGTCGCAGCACTCCCCCCGGGGAATCGGTCTCCCGTGCGGGCATGCCGGAGGATGCCCCAGGAAGGTACAAACGCTTTCCGTCACCGTTTTGGTGAGGATATGCTCGAATTTACAGGCGGAGCTCTCCACCTGGCTGTTGTCGAGATCGAAGAGATTGTTTAGCAGTACCTCCGCCAGGCGGTGTCTTCGTATGATGACCCGCGCCCGCTCTTCCCCCGGCTTGGTGAGTCTGACCTCATCGCCCGATGCGTCCAGCAGCCCCACAGAGGTAAGTTCCTCGATGAGCTTTTCCGGCTGGTCCTCTTCCGTCCTCCGGAGGAGCTGCGCACGAGTGGAACTTCCTTCCTCCCGGAGTGTCCAAACCAGCTCGAGGATTTCGTCCTGTGCGTATTCCGTCATTTTCGTGATCCTTTCGAAAATAGGGATCGTACGAAATTCACCACCTTGGACTCGGGCAAGGGGAAGGAATAATGGCAGCGTGGGCAACACACGAGGGAGCAATTCTTCCCCAAGGGGCACCCCGTATGACAACCGCTATCATCGGTGTCTATCTCATATTGGCAAAGAGGGCATCGGATTATCAAGCCATAACCCCCTAGAAATGAATGCCGAGTGCGCGGGAGACGAAATTGACAACCGCACCGACGATTACGGCGAAGGGAAAGATGAACACCGCCATCCCCGCCGCCACCTTCGCCCCCTGCTCCTTGATGATGACGAGAAAATTCGCGAGGCAGGGGATGAAAAGAGTGATCGTAACGAGGCTCACTACGACCTGGAGGTTGGTCAAAAGCCCCGCGCGGGCCATATCGAACAGCCCCGCTGCGCCGTAGTCCCGCCGCAGGAAACCGATCAGGAAGGCCTCGGTTGTTTTGGGGGGCAGATTCAGTGCCCCGACGACAATCGGTTCCGCCACCTTCTGCATATACAGGAGCCATCCCATTCGATCGGCGATGAAGAGGATAAGTGTCCCGATCACGAAAAGGGGTACGGCCTCCCGAAGATACCATTCGATGCGGGCCATTGTCTTGATTGCGAGGTTGGAGAGTTGCGGGACGCGGATCGGCGGAATCTCGAGGATGAAGTCGGATGGATCCCCCGGGATCACCTTGGAGGCAAGATACCCGACCAGAAGAATTACCCCGAGAATGATGCCGACCCAAATAACCGTCGCGGCGGGGCCGACGTCCGAGAGCATCCCCAGGATGACGCCGAGTTGGGCGGAACACGGGATTCCGAGGGCGAGAAGAAGGGTAACGATCAGGCGTTCCTTCCGGGTCTCCAGGATACGGGTCGTAAGGGTGGCCATGGTGTCGCACCCGAGGCCCAATATCATGGGGAGTACCGCTTTCCCGTTGCAGCCGATCTTCTTGAAGATCCGGTCCACCATGACCGCGAGTCGGGGAAGATAGCCGGAATCTTCCAGGATTCCGAAACCCAGGAAAAAGGTCCCCACTATCGGCAGAACAATGGCGATCGCGTAGGATAGCGCCATCGAGATGATCCCGTAGGGGCCCACGAGCATGTCCCGGAAAAACGCCCAGGGGACCGTTTTCTCGACGATCCATGTGGCCGCCGGCACGATCCCTTTTCCGAAAACACTGTCCTCGAGGAGATCCACGAGGAACCCGGCCCCGAATACCCCCACGAACCCGTACGCCAGGAACAGGACGAAGAGCAGGATCGGTACGCCGAAAAGAGGGTCCATGGCGTATTTCCCGAACATCTGCGCCCAATCCTTCCCGCGCGCGGGAGACGGCTCTTCCCCCAGTTCGGAAAGAAGGGCGTCGATCCATGCGAGGCGGGCCTGGTTGACCCGGTAGGATATGTCCGCCCCGTTTTCCTCCATGACGCGGTTCCGCAAGGCATTCATCTCCCGGATGTTCGTCCCGTCCACATGTTCCGCAATCCAGGGCGTCAGGGAGTCGTCCCCGCACAACAGCATGAGGGCAAGGGCACGTTTTCCGATCGGGGTCGCGCCCGGCAACAGCTGTTCCATCCGGGAAATGGCAAGCTCGATCGAGTTCCCGTAATGGATGCGCACGGGGGAAGAGGATGCGGTTTCGAGCAGCGGAAGAAGGCGGTCGACCCCTTTCTTCCGGACGGCGACCGTGGCCACGGCAGGAACTTCGAACCTGCTTTCCATCCCCTCCAGTTTCGGCATCACCCCGCGGTTGCGCGCCTCGTCCGCCATGTTCACGGCCAGAATGAGAGGAACCTCCATTTCCACCAGCTGAATCGTGATCAGGAGGGACCTGCGCATGTTCTTTGCATCGCACACTTGCAGGATGCGCGCTCCCGGCTCCCGCATCAGGATGTCCCGGGTCACCCGTTCGTCTTCGGACATGGGCAGCAGCGAATAGACCCCCGGAGTATCGATGACCTCCACGGACCTCCCGCGATCCCTGATCTCTCCCCGCGACACCTCCACCGTGGTGCCCGGATAGTTGGACACGGTCACGTATCTGCCCGTAAGCTGCCCGAATACGACACTCTTTCCCACATTGGGATTACCGACAAGGATGATTTTTCCCGCCCCCGTCGCGGCGATGTCGTGGAGTTCCTTCATCGATCGTTCCGCTTTTGGTCCACCGGCGCACATCGGCGGCAATATCCGTAGATATCGAGCCGGTGCATCGTTGCCCGGAACCCGTGTTTCTTCGCCACCTGTTCCTGGAGGGTTTCGATCTTTGGTTCCTTGAATTCGAAGACCATCCCGCACTCCTGGCACACCAGATGGTCGTGATGGGCCACGAGGTTACTCTCATACCTCTTCAGCCCGTCCCCGAAATCGAGCTCTTTTGCGTAGTCAAGCCTGGCAAGAAGTTTTACCGTTCGGTAAACCGTCGCATGTCCCACGGAACGGTTCCGCTTGCGGACGGCCCGGGTGAGTTCTTCCACGGTCACGTGCGTTCCCGTCCGGAAAAAGGCTTCCATCACCTGTGTCCGGCTTTTGCTTCTCTTCCCGCCGATTGCCGCAATTTCCGCGTCGATTCGCTCTAGAAGGGATTCCAAGTGGGGGAGAGGGCTCCAAAATGAATTTGATTTTCATTATCATATTATAGCCAGCCACTTATCGCGTCAAGGAGATTCTTCTCCGTAATGCTTTCTGCCGGGGGGGAAAAAAAAAGCGGCCCATGAAAGGCCGCTCGCTGCGATTCCCGGTTCCCGGGACTTTTCTTCTTCGTCGCCCTATTCGGGCTCTTCCTTCTTTCGGCGCTTTCTGACGGGTTTCCCCTTTTCCTCTCCGGAAGGCTCCTTCTTTCCCCGGGGGGTGGAGGGTTTCGTTGCGGTCGCCTTTTTCGTTTTCTTCGGGGATTTGGCGACGGCTGCTCCATCGGTCTCTGGCTTCGGCTTGCCGGCGTCGGCCTTTCCCTTTTTCTTCTTACCCTTTTTCGGTTTCGTCGCCTTCTCTTCCGCGGGAAGATATTCGAGGATCGCCATTTCGGATCCGTCCCCGGCACGGTACCCCGTTCTCACAATCCGGGTGTACCCCCCTTCCCTTCCGGCGAAACGTGCCGCGAGGGTGGCGAAAATCTTCTCCGTGTTCCTCTTGTCGCTTAAAAGGGAGAACGCACGTCTTCTCGAATGCGTATTGTCCTTTTTGCCGAGCGTTATCAGCCGGTCCGCGAGTCTGCGGACCTCCTTTGCCTTCGCGACCGTGGTCTCGATTCTTTCCGAGCGGACAAGCGCGTTCATCATATTGCGTAACAGAGCTTTCCGATGGCTGGGGTTACGTCCCAGCTTCCTGTGGGCAATGCCGTGGCGCATAGGGAATCCTCACGTCTCGTATGGTAATTAGTCTTCCTGGCGGGGAGGGGTGAATCTCTCCGGCGAGAACCCTTCCACCATCATCCCGAGCGAAAGACCCATCTCGTGCAAAACATCCTTGATCTCGTTCAGACTCTTCTTCCCGAAGTTTTTTGTCTTGAGCATTTCCTGCTCCGATCTCTGCACCAGTTCACCGATGTACTTGATCTCTGCGTTTTTCAGGCAGTTGAATGCCCTCACCGAAAGCTCGAGATCCTCGACCGGCTTGTACAGATTTTCGTTGACCGCCCCCTCCTCCAGGACCGCGATCTCCTCCGGCGTCTCCACTTCCTCGTCGAAATTGATGAAGACCGTTAGCTGGTCCTTGAGGATCTTCGCCGCATAGGCTACAGCGTCTGCGGGAAGGATGGCCCCGTCGGTCCATACTTCCAGGGTGAGCCGGTCGAAATCCGTCTGCTGCCCCACGCGGGCGTTCGTAACCGTGAAATTCACTTTTTTCGCGGGAGAAAAGATGGCATCGATCGGAATCGTTCCGATCGGGGCTCCTTCCTCAAGGTTCCGCTCGGCGGGGACATACCCTTTCCCCATGCGCACGGTCATTTCCATCTTCAGGGTGGCATTTTCGGACAATTCCGCGATGTGGTGATCCTTGTTCAGGATCTCCACCATCGGGTCTGTCTTGATCTGCGAAGCGTTGACACGTTTCGGCCCCTTCGCCTCGAGTGTGATGATCCGCGGCTCGGGGGAATGCATCCTCAGCCGTATTTCCTTTAGATTCAGGATGATATCGGTTACATCCTCAACCACTCCCACCATCGTGGAGTACTCGTGCTGGACACCCTCGATCCGCACCGAAGTAATTGCGGATCCCTGCAGCGAGGAAAGAAGAACCCGTCGCAGGGCGTTCCCGAGCGTGGTTCCGAATCCCCTCTCGAGAGGTTCCGCCATGAACTTGCCGTAAAATCCCGTGGCCGTGTCCGTAGACACGTCAATACGGCGCGGTTTGATCAGCTGCTTCCAATGTCGCTGGAACATACTACCCCCTTCTCCTGACCGGAGGATCTACTTCGAGTAAAGTTCTACGATCAGCTGCTCCTGGATTGGCTCGGTGATGTCCGTCCGGGAGGGGAGGTTCTTTACGCTCCCGCGGAAATTCTCCCTTTCCAGTTCGAGCCAGACCGGAATGCCCTTGCGGACCACGGCGTCAAGAGACTCGTTGACGGACGGGATCTTTCTGCTTCGCTCGCGCATTTCGATGACATCGCCTGGACGAACGAGAAAGGACGGGATGTTGACTCTCCTCCCTTTCACGAGAAAGTGCCCATGCCCTACCAGCTGCCGGCTCTCCCGCCGTGTCACGGCGAACCCGAGCTTGTACACCACATTGTCCAACCGTCTTTCCAGGAGGATCAGCAGGTTGTCGCCGGTCTTCCCCTTCATCCGATCCGCTTTTTCGAAGTAGTTGTGGAACTGCTTCTCCAGGAGACCGTAAATTCTCCTTGCCTTCTGCTTCTCCCGGAGCTGGACCCCGTAATCGCTGTGTTTCTTCATCCTGCGCTGCCCGTGCTGTCCAGGGGGATATCCCCTCCGCTTTATGGCGCATTTGTCGGTAAAACAGCGATCCCCCTTCAGGTACAGCTCCATCCCTTCGCGCCGACATAAACGGCATACTGCTTCACGATACCTGGCCAAAGAATTTCCTCCTGTTATCCCTGTTCGCCCCGTTCACACCCGTCGCCGTTTCGGAGGCCGGCAACCATTGTGCGGTAGGGGCGTCACGTCGCGGATGTAGTTGATCTTGAGTCCTGCAGCCTGCAATGTCCGAAGAGCGGCCTCTCTTCCCGACCCGGGGCCCTTGATATAGACCGTCAGGGAATTGACCCCGCATTCCATCGCCTTCTTCGCAACCTCCTCGGCCGCAATGGTCGCCGCAAACGGTGTGCTCTTCCGTGATCCCTTGAATCCCTTGGACCCCGAACTGCACCAGGCGAGCGCATTTCCGTCCAGGTCGGTAATCGTGATCATGGTGTTGTTGAACGTCGCCTTGATGTGGGCTACGCCCACTGGAACGTTCCTGCGAATCTTCTTCTTCCCTTTTTTCCTCGGTGTCGCCATCGTGCCTCCGGATTCCCGCTTTCCGCGGGAGGGAATATCTACTCGTCTCTATTTCTTTGTTGGTTCCTTCTTCCTTGCCACCGCGCCCTTGCGCGGTCCCTTCCTTGTCCGGGCGTTGGTGTGGGTGCGCTGCCCCCGCGTCGGAAGCCCCTTGCGATGCCTCAGGCCCCTGTACGAGCCGAGGTCCATCAGGCGCTTGATGTTCATCGAGATTTCCTTGCGGAGGTCGCCTTCCACGTGGAACTGGGCATCGATGACGTCGCGGATGCGCGCGATCTGGTCCTCGGTGAGGGTGTTCGTCCTCGTGTCGGGAGAAACCCGCGCCTCCCCCAGAATCCTCTGGGCCGCCGTTGGACCGATCCCGTAGATATAGGTCAGCGCCGTCCCGATTTTCTTCGTTTTCGGAATATCGACTCCGGCTATCCGTGCCAAACGTACCTCCTCCCGACCCGCCCGGGGTCGACTCGTTCTACCCTTGACGCTGCTTGTGTTTTGGGTTTTCGCAAATGACGCGGACGATCCCCTTGCGGCGGATCACCTTGCATTTTGCGCACACCTTTCTGACTGATGGCCTCACTTTCATCGTGTCCCTCTCCTACTTCGTCCGGTAAACGATCCGGCCCCGCGTAAGGTCGTATGGTGTCAACTGCACCGTAACACGGTCCCCCGGCAGTATCTTGATGAAATGCATACGCATCTTCCCCGATATGTGGGCGAGAACCTTCATCTTGTTATCCAGTTCCACACGGAACATCGCGTTCGGAAGCGGCTCGATGACGGTTCCCTCGACCTCTATCGCTTCTTCCTTGGGCATCTTCTCCTTGTCTCCGTTGTCCTTTCCCCCTTCAGGGAAGACTCAGAATTCTGTTCCCGTCCGGAGTTATCGCCACCATATGTTCGAAATGCGCGGATCGCTTTCGGTCCCGTGTCACCACCGTCCATCCGTCCGGAAGAACCTCCACCAAATGTTCCCCCTCGTTGATCATGGGCTCGATGGCCAAGACCATCCCCGGAAGGAGTTTCGGTCCGGTCCCCGCAGTCCCGAAATTGGGGACCTGTGGCTCCTCGTGCAGCGTCCTTCCGATCCCGTGTCCCACGAAGTCCCGGACGACGGAAAACCCGGCAGACTCGGCCTCCTCCTGGACTGCGTTCGAAATATCACCCAGCCGGTTCCCCGGCAGGGAGGCTTCGATGGCCTTTCCCAGCGCCCGCTCGGTCGTCGCAAGGAGGTTCACGGATTCGGGGGAGATCTTCCCCACCGCATAAGTCCGGGCCGCATCCCCGTAAAACCCTTCCCGCACGACCCCGAAATCGATGCTCACGATGTCACCTTCGCGAAGCACCCGTCTTGCGGATGGAATCCCGTGGACCACTTCCTCGTTGATGGAGGAGCACAGGTTGGCAGGGTACCCGAGGTATCCCTTGAACGCCCCCTTCACACTGTGCTTCGCTACGAATTCCTCGGCAAATTCCTCGAGGTGGAGCGTCGCGATTCCCGCCTTCACTTGCCCCTTTATTTCTTCAAAGAACTGTCCGACAATGGCGCCCGCACGGCGCATCGCCTCGATTTCCGGAGGCGATTTGATAATGATCATCTTCTAATTCAATATTCTGGAAATATCGTCGAATATGGCGTCAATGTCACCCGATGCCTTGACCGCATGAACTTTCCCGGTCTTCCGGTAATACTCGATCAGGGGTTCCGTGGATTTCTTGTAGTTTACGAGCCGGGTACGGATCGTCTCTTCCTTGTCGTCATCCCGCTGGAGGAGGGTGCCCGCGCACTTGTCGCATCTCCCCTCCGCCTTCGGGGGGTTGAACCGGACATGGTACATGGCGCCGCATCCGGAGCAGGTCCTCCGGCCGCTGAGGCGCTCCATGATCTCCTCCTCGTCCACCTCGAGGGAAAGAACGCTGGTGATCTCCTTGCCAAGCTCCTTAACGGTCCGGTCCAGTGCCTGCGCCTGGGGTATCGTACGGGGGAACCCGTCCAGAATGAACCCCTTGTCGCAATCCTTCTCCCGAAGCCGGTCCCCGACGATTCCGATGACGACATCGTCCGGTACCAGGCCGCCCTGGTCCATGAACACTTTCGCTTTGCGTCCCATCTCGGTGCCGTTCTTGACGGCTTCGCGAAGCATATCCCCCGTCGAGATCTGCGGGATGGCAAAGGACGTAGTCATTTTCTTCGCTTGCGTCCCCTTCCCGGACCCGGGCGCTCCCAGAAGGATAATCCCCCTCATCGGCTATCCCCTCCTCCCTTTCAATTGACCCTTCTTGAGGAACCCATCGTAATGACGGGTGATCAGGTGTGACTCGATCTGCTGGATCGTGTCCATGGCCACGCCGACTACGATGAGCAGACCCGTTCCCCCGAAATAGAACGGGACGTTGAAGCGGGATATGAGAATGCTGGGCAATACGCAGACGGCGGAAACATAAATCGCGCCGCCCAGGGTGATGCGGGTCAGAATTCGGTCGATGTACTCTGCGGTTTTCTTTCCCGGACGTATACCGGGCACAAAACCCCCGTATTTTTTCATGTTGTCCGCAACGTCGACGGGATTGAAAGTGACGGCGGTGTAGAAATAGCAGAAGAAAATGATGAACGCAACGTACAGGGACTCGTACGCGACGTTTCCGGGGGTCAGTGTCTGGGAAATTTTCTGTGTCACCGGATGCTTGATGAAATTTGCCAGTGTGGCGGGAAAGAGAAGAATCGACGATGCGAAGATCGGGGGGATGACTCCTGCCGTGTTCACCTTGAGCGGAAGATGGGTGCTTTGTCCTCCGTAGACACGGCGGCCCACGATGCGACGGGCATATTGCACGGGGATGCGCCGGTGCGCACGCTCGAAGTAGATGATGACCGCGACGACGCCAATCATGATAACGAGCAGCATCAGGCCGACGAAAAGGCCCATTTCCCCGGTTCGGATAAGAGTGAACGTCCGGACGAGCCCGCTGGGAAACCGGGCGACGATCCCCGCGAAGATGATAAGGGATATGCCGTTACCGATACCTCTTTCGGTGATCTGCTCCCCGAGCCACATGAGAAACGCCGTTCCCGAGGTCAACGTGAGCACGGTCATGAGTCGGAACGCCCACCCCGGGTGGTACACTACCGACCCGGCCTGCCCTATCCCGACGTTCTCGATACCGACGGCGATACCGAACCCCTGAATCACGGAAAGGAGGATCGTCCCGTACCGCGTATACTGGGTGATTTTCCTCCGGCCGAGCTCTCCCTCCTTGGACAGCTTCTCCAGCTGCGGAATGACCACGGTCAGGAGCTGGAGAATAATCGACGCGCTGATATACGGCATGATCCCGAGCGTGAAAATGGAGAAGCGGCTCACCGCTCCTCCCGAGAACATGTCGATCAGCCCGAACAGGGTCCCGGACTGTGCCGCGAAAAGGGCGGACAACGCCTGGGTATCGATGCCCGGAGTAGGGATGTACACCCCGATGCGGTAGACCGTGAGCAGAATGGCGGTCACGAAAAGGCGCTTCTTGAGCTCGGGCACCTTCGTGATGTTCTGAAAAGCGTTCAGCAAGAGGGGGCCACCTCCAAGGTTCCGCCTGCGGCGGCGACTTTCCGGGCGGCTTCCTTGCTCGCCTTGTCCACCTTCACCGTCACGGCGCGGTCCACTTCCCCGTCTCCCAGCAACTTCACCCCGTCCCTGACATTCTTCACAATACCCGCGGCGCGCAGGGCGTTCACGTCCACGGTCGCCCCCGCGTCGAACCGGTTGAGGTCGCGCACGTTTACGACCGCATACTCCTTCCGGAACAGGTTGTGGAACCCCCGCTTCGGGATCCTTCTCTGCATGGGCATCTGTCCGCCCTCGTACCCGGGCGGCGTTCCCCCGCCGCTTCGGGCGCGCAGGCCCTTCTCGCCGCGCCCTGCCGTTCTTCCCAGGCCGGAGCCCTTTCCCCGCCCGACGCGTTTGCTTGCGCTTTTCGCCCCTTTTGCGGGCCGCAGATCACTCAGTTTCATTCGGGTTCTCCCACTATTTCGACTTGGAGGAGAAACTTGACCTTTTCCACCATCCCGCGAATCTCGGGGGTATTCTTCCTCGTCACGGAGCGGTGCATTCGCGTGAGCCCTAATCCCCTGACGATGCGCCGCATACGCTCCGGCCGCCCGCTCAGGCTCCGGATCAGGGTTATGCGCAGATCGCCGCTCATCCCGAAGCCTCTTCTTCCTTCCGCCCCCGCATCCCGAGGATCTGTTCCGGCAAACGGAGCTGAGAAAGCCCTTCCATGGCCGCCTTCACAAGGTTGTGGGGATTGTTGCTTCCAAGCGATTTGGTCAGAATATCGGCAATCCCCACCGCCTCGACCACCGCCCTGACGCCTCCTCCCGCTATCACGCCCGTCCCGGGAGACGCGGGCCTCATCACCACATGGCTGGCACCGAACTTCCCGGCCACTTCGAAAGGAATCGTGCCATCCACGAGCGGCACCCGGAGGAGCTCCCTCTTGGCGTTCTGAACCGCCTTTCGGATGGCCTCGGGAACCTCGTTCGCCTTTCCCAACCCCGTTCCGACGTGTCCGTTCCCGTCCCCGACCACGACGACCGCGGTGAAGGAAAACCTGCGTCCTCCCTTGACCACCTTGGCAACGCGGCTGATATGAATCACCCGATCTTTCAGGTCCAGCCCTTCAGGATTCACTCTCTTCAAACGCCCCTCCCTGTCTGCTCGCGGATATCGGCCCCAGTTCTAGAATTCCAGCCCGGACTTGCGGGCCCCCTCCGCCAGGGCCTTGACACGCCCATGGTACAGGAACCCGTTCCGGTCGAAGACGACTTTCCGGATATTCTTCTCGGCAGCCTTTTTGCCGAGCCACTCTCCCACCTTCTTCGCCGCATCACCTTTTTTCAACTCACCGATTTCCCCCCGGATCTCCGGGCTGAGCGTGGAAGCGGCGAGAATGGTGGATCCCGTGGTGTCGACGACAAGTTGCGCGTAGATGTGCTTCGCGCTTCGGAAAACGGACAGTCGGGGGCACTGTTGCGTCCCGAAGATCCTCTTCCGGATTCTCCTCTTTCGCTTCTGCCGGGCGGCTTCCCGCATATTCTTCTGGCTCATGGCTTAGTCGTAACTCCGTCTGGTGATTTCCGTTCTTAAGACTCCTTCTACTTCCCTGCAGCCTTCCCGACCTTTTTCAGGAGACGCTCTCCCCGGTACCGGATTCCCTTCTGCTTGTAAACATCCGGCCGGCGAAAGGACCGGATCTTCGCGGCGGTAAGGCCGACAAGTTCCTTGTCGGCGCCGGACACCTTGATCACCGTGTTCGCCTCCACTTCCGCGCTGATCCCCTTCGGAATGGGAAAGATCACCGGGTGGGAATATCCCAACGCCATTTGAAGCGAGTCCTTCTTGACTTCCGCTTTGTATCCCACGCCGACGATTTCGAGAGTCTTGGTGAACCCCTCTTCAACACCCCTCACCATGTTCGCCACCAGGGTCCGGTAGAGTCCAAAAAGGTTTCGTGCGGCCTCCCCTCCAGGGCGAAGAGCGACGACGGCAAAACCGTCCTTGACCTCGACGGTCACCTTATCGGGTATCGAGCGGGAAAGTGTTCCCCTCTTCCCCGTGACGGAAATCGTCCCGTCCTGTATATCGACCTTGACTCCGGCAGGGATCGCCACCGGCACTTTTCCGATTCTTGACATTGCCTTCCTCCCCCGGGAAAACCGATCGCCCGTTACCAGACCTGGCAGAGCAGTTCCCCGCCAATCGCGAGTTTCTTCGCCTTCTCTCCTGTCATCACCCCCCGGGAAGTCGAGAGGATGGCGATTCCGAAGCCGTTTTTCACGATGGGAATCTCGTCCTTGCCGACATACACGCGCCTGCCGGGACGACTTACCCTCCTCAACCCCCTGATCGCGTACCCCGTCTCGGGTTCGCTACGCAGGTAGACCCGGAGAACCGATTGCTTCGGATCCGGGAGGACGCGGAAGTTTTTCACGAAGCCCTCCTCCTTGAGGATCGAGACGATGTTTTCCAGCACACGGGTGGAGGGAAGTTCGACCTTGTCGAACCTTGCCATCTGGGCATTGCGAAGCCGGGCAAGCAGATTGGAAACATGGTCGTTGATGGCCATCGCGCGCTCCTACCAACTCGCCTTTACCACACCGGGGAGCTCCCCCCGGTGCGCCAGTTCCCGGAGACAGATCCGGCAGAGCTGGAACTTCCGATAATAGGCCCTCGGCCTTCCGCATCTCGGACAACGGTTATATTGCCTGACGCGAAATTTCGAGGTCCGTTGCGATTTGGCGATGATCGATTTTTTTGCCACTCCTTCTCCTCCCTGGGTGCGTCAGACCCGAAACGGCATGCCGAGGAGGCGGAGAAGTTCCAGACCCTCCTCGTCGGTTCGGGCCGTCGTTACGATCGTTATGTTCATCCCTCTGATTTTGTCAATTTTATCGTAGTTTATCTCGGGAAATATAATCTGTTCCCTTATGCCAAGCGTGTAGTTCCCCCGTCCGTCGAACCCTTTGGGGGAAACCCCTCTGAAATCCCGCAACCGTGGGATCGCCACCCCCATGAGCTTGTCGAGGAAATAATACATCCGGTCCTTGCGGAGCGTGACCTTGACCCCGATCGGGACGCCTTCCCTGAGCTTGAAGTTCGAGATGCTCTTGCGCGCCTTGGTGATAACGGCTTTCTGCCCGCCGATCATCCCGATCTCCTCGGCGGCCGAGTCGAGGATCTTGATGTTGTCGATCGCCTCCCCCACGCCCATGTTGATGATGACTTTCTCCACCTTGGGCACCTGCATGGGGTTCCGGTAGTGAAACTTCTCCTTCATTTTCGAAACAACCTCTTCCTTGTAGAAATCGAATAGTCTCGCCATTTCCCGTCACCCCGGTCCGCCGTCTCCCGGCGGGTCTTAAAACTACTTCTTCTTGGCCTCGAGGACATCTCCGCAACGCTTGCAGGCCCGGTACTTCTCCCCGGAATCCTCGATCACCATGGAGATCCGCGTCGGCTTGTTGCACTTGTCGCACATGATCATGACGTTGGAATACGAAAGCGAAGCCTCCTTCTCGATGATCCCGCCCTGGGGGTTGGTCTTGCCGGGTTTCGCGTGGCGCTTCACCATGTTGATCTTTTCGATGATGACCCGTCCTGCATCCTTGTTCACTTTGAGCACCCTGCCGACCTTCCCCTTTTCCTTCCCTACCATGACCCGTACAATATCGTTTTTTCGTATATGGAGCGTCGCTTCCGCCATGTCTCCCTCATCCCCCTCTAGAGAACTTCCGGAGCCAGAGATATGATCTTCATGAATTTCTTGGCACGGAGTTCACGGGCCACGGGGCCGAAAATCCGAGTCCCGACCGGCTCCCCCTGCGGGTTTATCAGCACCGCGGAGTTCTGGTCGAACCGCAGGAAGCTACCGTCGGCCCGGCCGATCTCCTTGGCGGTCCGCACCACCACCGCCTTGGACACATCGCCCTTCTTGACCTTCCCGCGGGGAATCGCCTCTTTCACGCTGACCACGATGATGTCGCCGACGCTGGCGTATCTCCGCTTGCTGCCCCCCAGTACCTTGATGCAGCAAAGACGCTTCGCCCCGGAGTTGTCGGCGGCGTCCAGCATAGTCTGCATTTGGATCATGGCATCGGTTCTCCGCTCGAAAAATTAAAGAACTTCGGGCCTTTCGATCAGTCGCGTTACGCGCCAGCACTTTTCCTTGCTCAGCGGCCGGGTTTCGACGATTTCCACAGTGTCCCCATTGCGGTACTCGTTCTTTTCATCGTGCGCCTTGTAGGTGGTCCGGCGTCTCGTGTACTTCTTGTACCTGGGGTGGAGGACAAGCCGTTCCACACGAACGACAACGGTTTTGTCCATTCGATCGCTCATTATTACCCCGACCTTCGTCTTGCGTATCCCTCGGATTGCTTTCTCCATTCCCGTAGCCATCTTAGCTCGTCTCCCCTCCCTGCTTTTGCTGGAGGAACGTAATGATGCGCGCCAGTTCCTTTCGCCGATTCCGGATGAGCATCGTATTGTCCAGGGAGGATGCCGAACGCTTCATCCTTAGCCGGAAGATCTCCTCCCGCATCTCCGTCTCCTTGTGTTGCAACTCCTCGACGGCGAGGTCCTGGATCTCCTTCTTCTTCATCGGTGCCTATCCCTCCCTGGAAAGGAACTTCGTCTTCAGCGGCAGCTTGTGTCCGGCAAGGCGAAACGCCTCCCTTGCGGTGGCTTCGTCCACCCCCTCGATTTCGTAGAGCACGAGCCCCGGCCGAACCACGCAAACCCATTCTTCGGGGGCCCCTTTCCCCTTCCCCATGCGGGTTTCGGCAGGCTTCTTGGTGACGGGCTTGTCCGGGAATATCCGGATCCAGATCTTTCCTCCGCGTTTTACAAACCTCGTCATCGCCACACGGGCGGCCTCGATCTGCCGGGAGGTGACCCATCCTGCGGTGGTTGCCTTCACCCCGAAGTCCCCGAAGTTCAGCGTATTCCCAGCCTGTGCCGCTCCCCTTCTCCGACCCTTCTGCATTTTCCGGTATTTCACTCGTTTCGGCGCCAGCATTCCTTCACGTTCTCCTATTCGCTCTTGGGCTCGCGGGAAGAGGACGGCAGGACTTCCCCTTTGTAGATCCAGACCTTTACCCCGATCTTGCCGTATGTGGTGTTCGCCTCGGCGAACCCGTAGTCGATGTCCGCCCGCAGCGTATGAAGGGGAACTCTTCCCTCGCGGTACCACTCCGAGCGCGCCATTTCCGCGCCTCCCAGACGGCCGGCCACGTGGATCTTTATCCCCTTGGCCCCGAGTTTCATCGAGGAGAGAACAGTCTTCTTCATCGCCCGCCGGAAGGCAATCCGTCTTTCAAGCTGCATGGCGACGTTTTCGGCGGTCAGCTGTGCATCGGTCTCCGGACGGCGGATCTCCTGGATCGTGATCGACACCTCTTTTTGAGTGAACTTCTGCAGGTCCTTCTTGAGGTTTTCGATCTCGGCCCCTTTTTTCCCGATGACGATGCCGGGTCTCGCAGTGTGGATGATGACGTGCACACGGCTGGACTTGCGCTCGATCTCCACTGCGGAAACACCGGCGTGGATTAGCCGGTTCTTGACATAGGACCGGATGCGCAGGTCCTCCTGAAGGTTCGCGGCGTATTCCTTCTCGGAATACCATCGCGACCGCCAGCTTTTGATGACCCCCAGCCGAAACCCGTACGGATGTACCTTCTGTCCCAAACGCTGCCTCCCTTCGAATGGTTGCCGTCTGTTTACTTCTCGTCGACGACGATGGTGATATGGCTGGTCCGCCTCCGGTAGCGATGCGCGCGGCCCATCGGCGCGGGGCGGAACCTCTTCAAGGACGTGGCCCCGTCCACATACGCCTTCTTGACGAAGAGAATGTCCGTATCGATCACGCCGGTTTGGGCTGCGTTCGCGACGGCGGAATCGAGCACCTTCTTCACCGTTCTGGCGCACGCCTTGTTCGCCAGCAAAAGGACCGTCTTGGCATCGGAGATATTCTTCCCCCGGATCCGGTCCACCACAAGTCTCGCCTTCCTGGGAGAGACCCGCATGAACCTCGCCGTTGCTCTCGCTTCCATCGCCTGTCTCCTTTTGCGACCTACTTCTTCACCTTGGCCTTCCGGTCTCCCGAATGGCCGTGGAAGGTGCGGGTCGGCGAAAACTCCCCGAGCTTCTGCCCCACCATGTTTTCCGTGACGAAAACGGGCATGAATTTCCTCCCGTTGTGGACGGCGAACGTCAGGCCCACCATATCCGGGGTAATGGTAGATCGCCGGGACCAGGTCTTGATGACCTTCCTGTCGCCCTGCTCCACCGCCTTGCGAATCTTCCGCGCCAGGCTTTCCTCGACATACGGTCCCTTCTTGATCGATCGCGCCACGAATTCGCCCCTTTACCGTTTATTTCCGACGCTTGACGATGTACGCGTCGGAAGTCCTGTTCTTTCGTGTCTTGTGCCCCTTGGTCGGTTTTCCCCACGGCGTGCAGGGATGCCTTCCACCGGAGGCTTTCCCCTCGCCCCCTCCGAGCGGGTGATCCACTGGGTTCATCGCGACGCCCCGAACCGTCGGACGCCGACCGAGCCAGCGGTTCCTGCCGGCCTTTCCGAGGGAGATTTTCTCGTGCTCTACATTCCCCACCTGTCCCACCGTCGCCATGCAATCGATGGACACGAGTCTCACTTCTCCCGACCTGAGGCGCAGGTGTGCGTATTGCCCCTCCTTCGCCAGGATCTGCACGACGCTGCCCGCCGCCCTTGCCAGCTGTCCTCCCTTGCCGACCTTGAGTTCCACGTTATGAACCATGGTCCCCACCGGGATCTGGCGTATCGCCAGGGCGTTCCCCGGCTTGATGTCCGCGTCGTCGCCCGAAAGGACCGTGTCGCCAACCGCGAGTCCGATCGGCCACAGGATGTACCGCTTCTCCCCGTCCGCGTAATGCAGGAGGGCGATGCGGGCCGACCGGTTGGGGTCGTATTCGATCGCCGCAACTCGGGCAGGGATGTCCTTCTTCGTCCTCCGGAAGTCGATCAACCGGTATTTTCTCTTGTGCCCGCCCCCCCGGTGCCAGATGGTGATTCTGCCCTGGTTGTTCCGCCCTGCCCGGTTTCCCTTTTTCTCAACGAGGCTCCTCTCCGGCTTCTTTCTGGTGAGCTCCTCGTTCGTGAGGACCGTCATGGTGCGGACGCCGGGGGAGGTCGGCTTGAATTTCTTGATTCCCATGTCAGCAGCTCCTTGCCCGTTCGCTCGTTACACGCCTTCGAAGAACTCGATCTTGTCGCCCGGCTTGAGCACGACGACTGCTTTCTTCCAGGACGAACGCCTTCCGACGATCCGGCCTCTCGTCTTCGTCTTTCCGGATACATTCATCGTCTTGACATCCAGTACCTTGACCTTGAACAGCTTCTCGACCGCCTCCTGGATCTGTTTCTTGTTCGCCCGGGGGTCGACGGCAAACAACACCGCATTTGAAATCTCCTTCAGCAATGTCGCTTTTTCCGTAATCAGCGGCCGTTTCAGCACGTCCGTGATGTTCATTTCCCCAGCTCCTCGACAATTTTCTCGAATGCGGTCCGCGTAAGCACAAGCTGTTCGTACGACAGGATGTCGTGCACGTTGAGAGCGGAAACGGAAAGCGCCTTGAAAGACGGGAGGTTGCGAACTCCGAGGTGTAACGCTTCATTTGGCGCCTCTGTCACCAGAAGAGCATGGGATAGACCGAGCTTTTCGGCGAGTTTCAGGAACTCCTTGGTCCGCGGCCCCGTAAGATCCAGGTCGTCCACCAGCAGGATCCTGTCTTCCCCGGCCCTGGCGCTCAGGGCGCATCGGAGAGCGGCTTTCATGGTCTTCCGGTTCACCTTTTGTTCGTAGCTGCGGGGGTGCGGTCCGAAGACCGTGCCTCCACTGCGGAGCAGGGGCGAACTGGTTGTCCCCATGCGGGCGCGGCCGGTTCCCTTCTGTCGATACGGTTTCTTCCCTCCCCCGGCGATGTCCTTCCTGGTCTTCGTCGAGGCGGTCCCCGATCGACTCGCGTTCCTCCGGGCCACGACCACCTGGTGGAGCAGGTGCGTCTTCACCTCGGCCCCGAAGACGGATTCCGGCAATTCGACTGTCTCCATGACTTGCCGTTCCTTGTCGAATAGTTCCACGGTGGCCATTTCGCGCTCCTTACTGTCCGTTGCCTTTTTTGATGGCGCGTCGCACGAAAACGAGCCCGTTCTTCGCCCCCGGGACCGCTCCCCTGACCAGCAAGATGTTTTTCTCCAGCTGGATGGCGACAACCCGCAGGTTGAGAACCGTGACGCGCTCGTTCCCGTAATGGCCGCCCATCTTCATGTTCTTGAACACGCGGGAGGGCCAGGAGGATCCGCCGATGGAGCCGGGGGCACGGTGAAACATCGAGCCATGGGATCCCCGTCCTCCCTTGAATCCCCACCGTTTCACCACTCCCGCGAATCCCCGTCCCTTCGTCTGTCCTGTGACGTCGACGAAATCCCCCTCCCGGAAGATGTCGACCCGGATTTCCTGGCCGGCCTCCAGAGAGGAATCGGAATCGACACGGAGTTCCCGGAGGACGCCGAACGCACCCTTCCCCGCCTTCTGGATATGGCCGAGCATCGGTTTGTTGATGCGATGCGCCTTTTTCGCCCCGAAGCCGAGCTGGACCGCGTCGTACCCGTCGCTCTGTCTTTTTTTCCTCTGGACAATGGTGCAAGGGCCCGCCTCGATCACCGTAACGGGGACTACTCTCCCCTGCTCGTCGAAGATCTGGGTCATTCCCAGTTTTTTCCCTATGATTCCGGTAGTCATGGTTTGCACCTTATCGTCTCACCCGGCAATGCCCGGTTGGTGAGGTCTTCAGAGCTTGATCTCCACTTCCACTCCCGCAGGGAGATCCAGTTTCATGAGTGCATCGATCGTCGCAGCCGGCGGCTCGTGGATGTCCAGGACACGCTTGTGCGTCCGGATCTCGAATTGCTCCCGGCTTTTCTTGTCGACATGCGGCGATCGGTTCACGGTGAATCTCTCGATCTTCGTAGGCAGGGGTATCGGACCCGCCACCTTCGCCCCCGTCTGCTTCGCCTTTTCGACGATCTCGCCGGTCGCCTTGTCCAGAAGCTTGTAATCGAACGCTTTCAAGCGGATACGGATCTTCTGGTGTTCCATCACCAAGGGATCTCCTTCTTCATCCTCGTTCTCGTTATTCCACGATCTCCGAGACGACGCCGGCGCCCACCGTGCGTCCGCCCTCCCGGATCGCGAACCGCAGCTCCTTCTCCATCGCCACCGGAACGATCAGCTCGATCGTCAACCCCACGTTGTCCCCCGGCATCACCATCTCCACGCCCTCGGGAAGAGTCGCAACACCCGTCACGTCCGTCGTCCGGAAGTAATACTGCGGACGGTATCCGTTGAAAAACGGCGTGTGACGGCCTCCCTCCTCCTTCGTCAAAATGTACACCGACGCCTGGAACTTCCGGTGCGGAGTGATCGAACCGGGCTTCGCCAGAACCTGACCCCGCTCCACCTCGTCCTTCTTCGTCCCGCGAAGCAGCACACCGATGTTGTCCCCCGCCTGCCCCTGGTCCAGCAGCTTCCGGAACATCTCCACGCCCGTGGCAACCGTCTTCTGCGTCGGACGAATCCCCAGAATCTCCACCTCGTCCCCCACCTTGATCACCCCGCGCTCCACGCGGCCGGTTACCACCGTCCCCCGGCCCGATATCGAAAACACGTCCTCCACGGCCATCAGAAACGGCTTGTCCACGTCCCGAACCGGCATCGGAACAAACGAGTCCACAGCGTCCATCAGGTCCGTAATGCACTGGCAGGAGGCGCAACCCTCCTTACCGCAACCGCATTCCAGAGCCTTCAGCGCAGAACCCCGAACGATCGGAGTCTCGTCCCCGGGAAAATTGTACTTGGAGAGAAGCTCCCGGATCTCCAGCTCCACCAGCTCCAAAAGCTCCGGATCGTCCACCATGTCCACCTTGTTCAAAAACACCACGATGCACGGAACCCCCACCTGGCGAGCCAGCAAAATGTGCTCCCGCGTCTGAGGCATCGGACCGTCAGCCGCCGATACCACCAGAATCGCACCGTCCATCTGCGCCGCGCCCGTGATCATGTTCTTGATGTAGTCGGCGTGACCGGGACAGTCCACGTGCGCATAATGACGCTTCGCCGTCTCGTACTCCACGTGCGCCGTCGCAATCGTGATCCCCCGCTCACGCTCCTCCGGAGCACGGTCAATCTGATCAAACGCCACAAACTGCGCCAGCCCCCGAGTCGCCAATACCTTCGTAACCGCTGCAGTCAAGGTCGTCTTGCCGTGATCCACGTGACCGATCGTGCCAACGTTTACGTGAGGCTTCTTGCGCTCGAATTTCTGCTTGGCCATGTGCGTTCCCTCCCTTTCGCGGGTTTTCGTCTAGGCGCCCTTCACTTTTGCGACAACTTCTTCGCTCACGGAGATCGGGGCAGGTTCGTAATGGTCAAACTGCATGCTGTAGGTAGCTCTTCCCTGGGTTTTCGACCGAAGATCCGTGGCGTACCCGAACATTTCCGATAGGGGAACGTGGGAGTCGATCACCTGGGTGTTCCCCCGGACCTCGACTTTCTGGATGCGACCCCGGCGGGAACTCAGGTCTCCAATGACGTCCCCCAGGAACTCATCCGGGCTCACCACCTCGACCGACATCACCGGCTCCAGGAGGACGGGATTCGCACTCTGGCAACCGCCCTTGAACGCCATCGAGCCCGCGATCTTGAACGCCATCTCGGAGGAGTCCACATCGTGGTAGGAACCATCGAGAAGCGTCACGATCGTGTCGACCACGGGGTATCCCGCAACGATTCCCGTCTCCGATGCCTCCCGTACTCCTTTCTCCACGGCGGGGATGTATTCCTTCGGGACGGCGCCCCCGATGATCTTGTTTACGAACTCGAGTCCCTTCCCGGTCTGGTTCGGCTCCACGGATATTTTTACGTGGCCGTATTGCCCCCGCCCCCCTGTCTGGCGGACATAGCGCCCCTCGTACTTCGCTGCGCGTGTGACGGTCTCCCGATAGGCAACCTGGGGACGCCCCACGCTCGCCTCCACCTTGAACTCCCGCAGCAACCGGTCCACGATGATCTCCAGGTGCAGTTCCCCCATGCCGGCGATCAGCGTCTGCCCCGTCTCCTCGTCCACCTTCACCCGGAAAGAGGGGTCCTCGTGGGCAAGCTTCTGAAGGGAAAGTCCCAGTTTTTCCTGGTCCGCCTTGGTTTTCGGCTCGATGGCGATGGAGATCACGGGGTCGGGCGCGGAAATGGATTCCAGAACGATTTCCTTGTCGGGGGAGCACAATGTCTCGCCGGTAAAAGCGTTTTTCAGCCCGACGCACGCCGCGATATCGCCCGCATAGACCGCCTTGGTCTCCTCCCTCTTGTTCGAGTGCATCTTCAGAATCCGGCCTATCCGCTCTTTCTTCTGCCTCGTGGAGTTGTACACCTGGTCGCCCGTGGCAAGCGTCCCGGAATAGACACGAAGAAACGTGAGTTGCCCGACGAACGGATCCGTCATGATCTTGAAGATAAGGGCGGCGAATGGCTCGTCGTCTTCGGCCCGGCGGGTGACGATCGATTCATCGCGCGGATCGATTCCTTCCACGGGGGGTACGTCGGACGGCGAGGGGAGGTAATCGACGACGGCGTCGAGGAGAGGCTGGATTCCCTTGTTCCGAAAAGCGGTTCCGCACAGGACGGGCACGATCCTGAGGCTTATGGTCGCCTCCCGGATCGCCTTCTGCAGCGCCGCCTCCTCGATCTCGCTGCCTGCCAGATACTTCTCGAGCAGGGAGTCGTCGACTTCGGCTAGAGACTCCAGAAGCCGCTCCCGCGCAGACGAGACCGCCTCTTCCATATCCGCGGGAATGGTCTCGACCCGGTACTTGGCCCCGAGAGTGTCCTCATCCCATACGACGCTTTTCATCCTTACCAGGTCGATGATCCCGCGGAACCCCTCCTCCTCACCCAGTGGAAGCTGGATCGGAACGGGGTTGGCTCCAAGACGCTCTTTCAACATCCGGATGACGCGGTTGTAATCGGATCCCAACCGGTCCATCTTGTTGATCATCGCAAGGCGCGGAACGCGGTATTTATCGGCCTGCCGCCAAACGGTCTCCGACTGGGGCTCCACTCCTCCCACTGCGCAAAACACGGCCACGGCGCCGTCGAGAACGCGGAGCGATCGCTCCACCTCGATGGTGAAATCCACGTGACCTGGAGTGTCGATGATATTGATCCGGTGGTCCCGCCAGAAGCAGGTGGTCGCGGCGGAGGTGATCGTGATCCCCCGTTCCTGTTCCTGCTCCATCCAGTCCATGGTTGCCGTGCCTTCGTGCACCTCCCCCATCTTGTGGGAGACGCCCGTATAGTACAGGACCCGCTCCGTGGTGGTGGTCTTCCCGGCGTCTATGTGGGCCATGATCCCGATGTTCCGGGTTTTCCCCAATGGGGTGGTTCTTGCCACTTTCTCGTCTTCCTTCCCGGTGTCCTCAGTAGGTTTACCAGCGGTAATGCGCAAAGGCCTTGTTTGCCTCGGCCATCTTGTGTGTGTCCTCTTTCTTTTTGACCGTCAGGCCCCGGTTGTTGTAGGCGTCCAGAATTTCCCCCGACAGGCGGTCGATCATCGTTTTTTCGGAGCGACCTCTCGCGAAACCGATCATCCACCGTAGCGAAAGCGCGAGTCGTCTCTCGGGACGGACCTCCACAGGAACCTGATAGGTTGCACCCCCCACGCGGCGGGACTTTACCTCGAGGAGAGGCTTGGTGTTTTCCACCGCCTTCTTGAGGACGGCTACCGGATCCTCCTTCGCCTTCTCCTTGATGATTTCCATCGAACCGTAAACGATCCGTTCCGCGACGGTCTTCTTCCCTTTTCGCATGATCCCGTTGATCATCCTCGCAACGAGCGCATCGCCGTGGACCGGATCCGCCCCGCCGGACCGTCTGGACACAAACCCTCGTCTTGGCATCAGGAATGCCTCCTCACCATTTATGCCTCTTCATTGAACGAACATGTAGCCACCACTCGCGGCCGCACGCGCCGCGGAGTATGGCGGCTACCATCCCTTGTGTCCCGTTCCGGCGGAATCGCCGGGAAAAAAGGCGGGAACTGCCTCGTTCCGGTCAGGGAAAGCTATTTGGGTCGTTTTGCTCCGTACTTCGACCGCGACTTCCGTCTGTCCTGGACACCAACGGAATCCAGCTTCCCGCGTATGATGTGGTACCGCACACCAGGGAGGTCCTTGACCCTGCCTCCCCGAATCAGCACGACGGAGTGTTCCTGGAGGTTATGCCCTTCTCCCGGAATGTATACCGTTACCTCGACCCCGTTCGTAAGCCGCACCCGTGCGACTTTCCGCAGCGCGGAATTGGGCTTTTTCGGGGTCGTGGTGTATACCCGCAGGCATACTCCCCGCTTCTGGGGACATCGTTCCAGCGCGGGGGAGTCGCTCCTGTGAACGACCGACTCGCGCCCCTTCCGTACAAGCTGGTTGATCGTGGGCATTCCCGGATCCTTCCCGCGTATTGCGCCTATCCTATTCAGAACTAAAGAAGTTTTTGTATCATTTCACCGTTGCCATGTCAACCGGTTTCTTCCTCTTCGTCCATCATTTCCTCCGTCGGCTCCTCCTTGATCTCGGAGGGGAGCGGCGGATCGGCCTCCATCTCGACGAGCCGGTAGAGTTTGCCCCCCGTCCCGGCCGGGATAAGCCTTCCCATGATGACGTTCTCCTTCAGGCCGGACAGGGAATCGACCCGTCCGTGTACGGACGCGTCCGTGAGAATCTTCGTGGTCTCCTGGAACGAGGCCGCCGATATCCAGGATTCCGTGGAAAGGGAAGCCTTGGTTATCCCCAGGAGTTGCGGGTCCGCCTTCGAAGGCATGTTTCCTTCCGACGCGATCCGCTCGTTCTCCTCCTTGAATACCCACTTCTCCACGCTCTGACCCACGAGAAAGTTGGTGTTCCCCGGATCGGCGATCTTGACCCTCCGGAGCATCTGCCGGACGATGACTTCGATGTGCTTGTCGTTGATCCGGACTCCCTGGAGGCGGTAGACCTCCTGGATCTCGTCCACGAGAAAGCGGGCAAGGTCCTTGTCCCCCTGGACCCGCAGGATATCGTGGGGATTGGGGGAACCGTCCATGAGGGATTCTCCGGCACGGATTCGCTCCCCGTCATGAACCGTGATGTGCTTTCCGCGGGGGATGGTGTATTCCCTCGGCTCCCCGATGTCCGGAACCACCTGGATCTTCCTTTTCCCCTTGAAGTCTTTCCCCAGCCTGACTATGCCGTCGATCTCGGAGATAACGGCGAACTCCTTGGGCTTCCTCGCTTCGAAGAGCTCGGCCACCCGCGGAAGGCCGCCGGTGATGTCTTTCGTTTTCGTGGTCTCCCGGGGAATCTTGGCGATAATGTCGCCGGCCAGCACCGCCTGCCCTTCCTCGACAAGGATGTTCGAACCTATGGGGAGGAGATACCGGGCTTCGCTCGTGGACCCGGGAAGCTTGAGCGTCCTGTTTTTCACATCCTTGATCGAAATGCGCGGACGGGCATCCGGGTCTCTCGGCTCGATGATCACGCGTGTGGATCGTCCCGTCACCTCGTCAAGCTGTTCCCGCACCGTGATCCCGTCGATGATATCCCCGAACTTGATGACTCCTGAAACCTCCGTGAGAATCGGAATGTTGTAGGGGTCCCATTCGGAAAGACGCTGTCCCTCCTTTATCTTCTCCGCGTTTTTCACCATCAGTGTCGCCCCGTAGGTGATCGGGTATTTCTCGCGTTCCCGGTTGTTCTCATCCTGGACGACAAGGAAGCCGTTCCGGTTCATGGCAACGTGCTTCCCCTCCTTGTTCTTCATCACGGTCAGACCCTGGAACTTTATCTTTCCCGCGTTTTTCGACTGGATGTAGCTTTGCTCGATGAAGCGGGAGGCCGTTCCGCCGATGTGGAACGTACGCATCGTGAGCTGCGTGCCGGGTTCCCCGATCGACTGGGCGGCGATGATCCCGATCGATTCCCCGATGGTGACCATCTTGCCCCGGGCCAGGTCACGACCGTAACAGAGCGCACATACCCCTCGTTTGCTCTCGCATGTCAGGGCGGAACGGATCTTGATCTCGTCCATGCCCGACATTTCGATCTTGCGCGCCACGTCTTCCGTGATCTCCTCATTGGAGGGGACGAGAAGTTCTCCGTCGCTGTCGTAGATGTCCTCGAGCGCTACCCGGCCGAGGATTCGGTCGGACAGCCTGTCGATGATCTCCCCGCCCTCCACGAGCGCCCGGACAGGGATCCCGTCCAGGGTCTGGCAATCCTGCTCGATGATGATGCAGTCCTGGGCCACGTCCACCAGTCTCCGGGTAAGGTATCCGGAGTTCGCCGTCTTGAGCGCGGTGTCGGCGAGCCCCTTCCTGGCTCCGTGAGTGGAGATGAAGTACTGGCCGACCGACAGCCCTTCGCGGAAATTCGAGGTGATGGGGGTCTCTATGATCTCCCCGGAAGGTTTCGCCATCAGTCCCCGCATCCCGGCAAGCTGTCGCATCTGCTTGTCGGAGCCCCGCGCCCCGGAATCCGCCATCATGTAGATGGGATTGAAGCTCGGAACTTTCATGTCCTTGCCCTCTCGGGTCCTGATCGTCTCCGTTCCCATCTCGCGAAGCATCTCCAGCGCGATCTGCTCGGTCGCGGCGGACCAGATATCGACAACCTTGTTGTACCGCTCGCCGTTGGTGATGAGCCCGCCCTGGTGCTCCTCCACCACGGCCTCCACATCGGCGGTCGCCTTGTCCAGGAGCGTCTTCTTGTTGGACGGGATCTTCATGTCGTTCATGCAGATCGATATTCCAGAGACCGTCGCGTAGGCATAACCGAGCGTCTTGAGATGATCGGACAGGAGGACGGTCGCCTTTTGCCCGCAGTTGCGATATGCCACGTCGATGAGTTCCGCAAGATCTTTCTTCTTCATCACGCGGTTGACCAGATCGAACGGAACCTCCGGAGGGACCACCTCGTACAGGAGAACGCGCCCGGTAGTGGTCTCCATGATCTTTCCGTCGACCCTCACGTGGATCTTGGTCTGCAATTTGATCGCTCCCGCATCGAAGGCAATCCGGACCTCGTCTAAGTTGGCAAATTTTCTGCCCTGTCCCTTGAGGCCCTCCCGGGGGCGTGTGAGGTAGTAGATGCCGAGCACGATGTCCTGCGTCGGGCTGATCACCGGCTTGCCGTGCGCCGGAGAAAGGATGTTGTTGGTGGACATCATCAGCACCCTCGCCTCCATCTGCGCCTCGATGGACAGCGGGACATGGACCGCCATCTGATCTCCGTCGAAATCCGCGTTGAAGGCGGTGCACACCAAGGGGTGCAGCTGGATCGCCTTCCCTTCGATCAGCACGGGCTCGAAAGCCTGGATTCCCAGACGGTGCAGCGTCGGGGCCCGGTTGAGCATCACCGGGAGCTGGCGGATGACCTCGTCCAGGGCATCCCAGACTTCGCGCTTCTCCTTCTCCACCATCTTCTTGGCCGCCTTGATGGTGGTCGCGTAGCCTGCTTCCTCGAGCTTGTTGAAGATGAACGGCTTGAACAGCTCGAGCGCCATCTTCTTCGGCAGGCCGCACTGGTGCAGTTTCAGTTCCGGACCGACGACGATGACCGAACGGCCCGAGTAGTCGACGCGTTTCCCCAGCAGATTCTGCCGGAAACGTCCTCCTTTCCCCTTGAGCATGTCGGAGAGGGACTTCAGAGGCCGCTTATTGGACCCCGTGATCAGTTTTCCCCGGCGTCCGTTGTCGAAAAGAGCGTCCACCGCCTCCTGCAGCATCCGTTTCTCGTTCCGGATGATGATCTCCGGAGCGGAGAGATCGAGCAGCCGTTTCAACCGGTTGTTCCGGTTGATCACTCGCCGGTACAGGTCGTTCAGGTCCGAGGTGGCGAACCGACCGCCGTCCAGTGGGACCAGGGGCCTGAGATCCGGCGGAAGAACCGGTACGATGTTCATGACCATCCACTCCGGCCGCTGCCCGCTGTCCCGGAAGGCCTCCACGATCTTCAGGCGCTTCGAGATCTTCTTCTTCTTCGCCTCGGAAGCCGTGTCGGTCATTTCCCTGCGGAGCTGCTCGGAGAGCTTGTCCAGATCCAGCTCCGACAGGAGGGCCAGGATCGCTTCCGCACCCAGCCCTGCCTGAAACGAATCGCCGAACTCCTCCTTCTTTTCCCGGAACTTCGCCTCCGAGAGAACCTCGAGCTTCTCCAGGTCCGATTTCCCGGGATCGATGACGATGAACTTCTCGAAGTAGATGACCGCCTCGATTTCCTTCATCGGCATGTCGAGGATGGTGGCGATCCTGCTCGGCAGACTCTTGAGGAACCATATGTGCGCGACCGGAGCGGCGAGATCGATATGTCCCATCCTCTCCCTTCGCACCTTGGACTGGATCACCTCTACCCCGCACTTCTCACAGACGATCCCGCGATGCTTCATCCGCTTGTACTTGCCGCAGTTGCATTCGTAGTCCTTGATCGGACCGAAGATCTTCGCGCAGAACAGACCGTCCCGTTCCGGCTTGAACGTACGGTAGTTGAGAGTTTCCGGCTTTTTCACCTCGCCATGGGACCATTTACGGATCTGGTCCGGCGATGCGATGGAGATCCGGATCCCCGAGAAAAACAGTGGATCCTTCGGTTTTTCGAATCGAGTAAAGAGGTCTTCCAATGGGTGCCTCCCGGATACGTTCCCTAGTTTCGTTCGTTACTTGGGTTGCTCGCTGATCAGCTCGACATCCAGCCCGAGCGCCTGCAGCTCCTTGATGAGGACGTTGAAAGATTCCGGCAGTCCCGGCTCCAGGGAGAAGCTCCCCTTCACGATCGCCTCGTACATCCGGGCCCGCCCGGGAACGTCGTCCGATTTCACCGTGAGAAATTCCTGCAGTGTATAGGCGGCACCGTACGCCTCGAGCGCCCATACCTCCATTTCCCCGAGACGCTGCCCGCCGAACTGCGCCTTTCCCCCGAGGGGCTGCTGGGTTACCAGCGAATAGGGCCCCGTGGACCGGGCGTGGATCTTGTCGTCCACCAGGTGATGCAGCTTCATCATGTACATCGATCCGACGGTCACCTGCTGCTGGAACGACTCCCCGCTTTTCCCATCGTACAAGGTGGTCTGACCCGACTCCGGCAACCCCGCCAGTCGCAAATACCGGGTGATCTCTTCCTCGTTCGCCCCCCCGAAGACGGGGGAAGCCATGAACACCCCGTTGGACATGAGCGAGGCGACCTTCCGGACCTCTTCCTCGGTGAGGCTTTCGAGATATTCCCCGAACCGTTTCGAATCGTAGATTTTCCGCAGCCAGTCCTTTACCGCTTCCTGGCTGAACTCGCTCTCGACAAGTAACCGGACCTTCTCCCCCAGTTCCCTCGATGCCCACCCGAGGTGGGTCTCCATAATCTGCCCCACGTTCATACGCGAGGGGACGCCGAGCGGATTGAGGACGATATCAACGGGTGTTCCGTCTGCGAGATACGGCATATCTTCTTCAGGGACCGTCCGGGAAATTACCCCTTTGTTCCCATGGCGGCCGGCCATCTTGTCCCCGACCGACAACTTCCGTTTCATCGCGATGTACACCTTCACCATCTTGAGGACGCCCGGGGGAAGCTCGTCCCCTTTGCGCATCCGCCCGATCCTCTCCTCGAAAACCGCCCTGATCAGGCTCACCTGATCCTGGGCAACCTGGTGGATATCGTTCAGACGTTCCCCGACCGTCGGATCCTCCTCCACCTCGATCCGGGCCCACATCTCTTTCGGAATGTCCGCGAGAACGTCCTCGCTGAGTTTTTTCCTCTTGCTGAGGATCACATCGGACTTGTCCTTTCCCGTGAGCCGGGTGGCGGAAGTCTTGTCGAGGAGAAGACCTCGCATCTTTCCGTAGGCCGTTTCCATGATGATCCGGATTTCGTCGTCCTGGTCCCGCAAAAGCCTTTCCATTTCCTTCTCTTCGTAGGCTTGCGATCGGTCGTCCTTCTCACCGCCCTTCCGGGTGAACACTTTCGAGTCGATGACGATCCCCTCGATTCCCGGCGGTACGCGGAGGGAGGAGTCCTTTACGTCACCCGCCTTGTCGCCGAAGATCGCCCGTAGCAGCTTCTCCTCGGGAGAGAGCTGGGTCTCCCCTTTGGGGGTGACCTTCCCCGCGAGGATGTCCATCGGCTTGACGCGGGCCCCGATCCTGACGATCCCGCTTTCGTCCAGGTCCTTGAGAGACTCCTCGCTGATGTTCGGAATGTCGGCGGTGATTTCCTCCTTCCCGAGTTTCGTCTCCCTGGCCACGCACTCGAATTCCTCGATGTGGATCGAGGTGAAGATGTCTTCCTTGACGATCTTCTCGGAAACCAGTATGGAATCCTCGAAGTTGTATCCTCGCCAGGGCATGAAGGCCACGAGCACGTTCCTGCCGAGGGAAAGTTCGCCGGAGGCGGTGGCCGGTCCGTCGGCGATCACCTCGCCACCCTTCACTTTCTGGCCCAGAGTCACGATCGGTTTCTGGTTGATGCACGTGTTCTGGTTGGAGCGCCGGAACTTGACGAGGTTGTAGATGTCCGCGCCGTATTTTCCGCTCGCGTCCGGCTCGTCGGGACGGATAACGACACGGCGGGCGTCGACGGATTCCACCGTTCCGCCCCTCCGGGCTTCCACCGCGGCACCCGAGTCGCGAGCGACCACGGACTCCATCCCCGTTCCCACGAAAGGGGGTTCCGTACGCAGCAGCGGTACGGCCTGCCGCTGCATGTTGGATCCCATGAGCGCGCGATTTGCGTCATCGTGCTCCAGGAACGGAATGAGCGACGCCGCAACGGAGACCAGCTGGTTCGGGGAAACGTCCATGAGGGTGACATCCCCGGCTCGCACCATGGCAAACTCGCCTTCCTTCCTTGCGATCACGACGTCCCGCGATAGCCTGCTTTTCCCATCGAGAGGGGCGTTCGCCTGAGCGATGATGTGCTTTTCCTCGTCCATCGCGGAAAGAGAAACGATCTCCTTGGTCACGGTTCCGTCCCGCACTACCCGGTACGGAGTCTCGATGAACCCGAATTCGTTGATCCTCGCGTAGGTCGACAGAGACGCGATCAGTCCGATGTTCGGCCCTTCGGGCGTCTCGATGGGACAGATTCGTCCATAGTGGGTCGGATGGACGTCCCGAACCTCGAATCCGGCGCGCTCCCTTGTCAGCCCGCCCGGGCCCAGAGCCGAGACGCGACGCTTGTGCGTCACTTCCGACAGCGGGTTGGTCTGGTCCATGAACTGGGAAAGCTGCGAGGACCCGAAAAACTCCTTGATGACCGCGGAAACGGGTTTCGCGTTGATCAGATCGTGAGGCATCAGGGTCTCGATGTCCTGCAGGCTCATCTTCTCCCGGATCGCCCGCTCCACCCGCACCAATCCCATGCGGAACTGGTTCTCGATCAATTCCCCCACGGTCCGGACGCGCCGGTTCCCGAGGTTGTCTATGTCGTCCGCCTCTCCGACACCGTTCTTCAGGTTTATGAGGTACCGGATCACCCGGAGGATGTCCTCGTACTGCAACACGGTCGTGTCCAGGTTTCCGTCGGGAATCCCGAGCTTGTGGTTCAGCTTGAGCCGGCCGACTTTCGAAAGGTTGTAGCGTTCCGGGTTGAAGAACATGTTCTCGAAAAGGGATACCGCGGCTTCCTTCGTGGGAGGATCCCCCGGACGCATCTTTTTGTAGATCTCCTTGAGGGCTTCTTCCCGCTCCTTGATCTTGTCGGTCATCAACCCTTCCCAGATCGCCCGGTCGGCATTCTCCAGGGAAAACACCGAAAGGGCGGCGATTCCCTTTTCCCGGATGAGGGCGAGCGCTTCTTCCGTGATCCTCTGCCCGCACTCAAGGAGAATCTCACCGGTCTCCGGATCCGCGATGTCGGTGGCACATACCTTCTGGAGGAGGCCATCCAGAGGAAGAGTGATCTTCCCGAACGTGACGTCGGCGAACCGCTCCGCCCGCTTCATCGAAACCTTGATCCCCTTCTTGAACGCGACCTCGTTGGTCGCGGGATGCCGGATCTCCACGGGCATCTTGAGGCCGACCATGAGATCGGGACGGAACACTTTGGAATATTTCTCCCCTTCGATGGTCACTTCCTCGACTTCGTAGAAACGTCGGAGAAGTTCCTCGGTGGACATCCCGATGGCCCGCAGAAGAATGGAGATGGGGAATTTCCGCTTGCGGTCGATCTTCACGTACAGCAGGTCCTTGTGGTCGAACTCGAAATCCAGCCACGATCCGCGATACGGGATGATCCGCGCGGAGAAGAGAACCTTGCCGGAGGCGTGAGACCGTCCCTTGTCATGCTCGAAGAAGACTCCGGGCGAGCGATGCAGCTGGCTCACGATGACCCGTTCCGTCCCGTTGATGATGAAGGTGGCGCGGTCCGTCATGAGAGGAATCTCGCCGAAGAAAACCTCCTGCTCCTTGACGTCACGGATGGTGCGGGCTCCGGTCCTCTCGTCCCAGTCAAAGATGACGAGTTGTACCGTTACCTTGATCGGCGCCGCATAGTTCATTCCTCTCTCGTGGCACTCCTCCTCGTTCCATTTCGGCTGTCCGATCGCGCTGGAGATGAACTCGAGTGTGGCTCGCCCGTTATAATCGGTAATGGGGAAGATGCTCTTGAATACGGACTGCAGACCGATGTCCCGCCGTTTCTCGTGCGGGACGTTCATCTGCAGAAAATCCTCGTACGACTCCTGCTGGGCTTTGATGAGATTCGGTATTTCAACGACTTTTCCCATCTTGGAAAAATCGACACGCTTGATCAGGTTCCGATATTCGAGATACGCCATGTTCTCACCCCGGGGTACTGGCAAAGGTTATCGGAACGGGAGGGGCATTTAGCCCCTCTTTTCCGAAGTACGGGAAGATCTCTAATAAACAGGAAGATCCCTATTTAATTTCGGCCTTCCCCCCCGCTTCCTCTATCTTCTTCTTCAGTTCCTCGGCTTCCTTCTTTTCAATCGCTTCCTTGACGGCCTTCGGGACGCCTTCGACGAGGTCCTTCGCCTCTTTCAGGCCCAGGCCGGTGATCTCGCGGACTACCTTGATCACCTGGATTTTCTTGTCGGCGAAATCCGTCAGGATCACATCGAATTCCGTCTGTTCCTCGGCAGCCACGGCAGCCGCACCAGGCGCGGCCGCTGCCACGGCCACCGCAGGAGCCGCGGCCGTTACGCCGAACCTCTCCTCGAGCGCCTTCACGTACTCGTGGAGCTCCAAGACCGTAAGTTCCTCCACCATCTTTAGAAAATCCTCTTTCGTCATCGCAGCCATCGTCGTTTCCTCCCTGTATCAGGCAATTACCTGTCTGGATTTTTTGTCGTGGATGGATTGCAGCGCGTATGCCAGTTTTCTTTGCGGCCCGGAAAGTACCTGCACCAGCCTCGTGACGGGCGACACCATCCCGCACGCCAGCCGGGTAAGAAGAATTTCCCGGGAAGGCACTTCCGCCAGCGTCTCGATATCCCTTGCCGACAGTACCTTCCCCTCGAGATACCCGGCCTTCAGCCGGATTTTCTTGTTCCCGGCCGCATAGTCCCGCATCGCTTTCGCCAGAAGCACGGGATCGTTCATCGTGAACCCGATGGCGGTCGGCCCGGTAAAGAACTCTTCGAGCCGGGAAAACCCGGTATCTTTCGCGGCCCTGCGGATCATGGTGTTTTTCACCACCTTGAATTCGGCCTGGATCTCCCGGAGTTTCTTCCTAAGACCGGTGATTTCGGCCACCGTGAGGCCACGGTACTCCGCAAGCACAGTCCCTTTTTGGTCGGCGATGATTCCCCGCATCGCCTCGACGGTTTCCGCTTTGCTCGTCTTGATCACCTCGCTCATGCCCCCTTCCTTTAATAAGTGGTTATCCTGACGAAACCTCTGTCAAAGTGCGAGGGCAAGGACAGGAGCGGTGAAACCGTCTGTCCACCATAAGCTGTTCGTCCCTCTTGTCTGCGCAGGTCGGGCTGGAACGCCCCTTTGATCGCCTGTCGGCGAACCTGCGGTCTTTGACAAAAGAAGTTCCCGTATGGAAAAGATCGCTTCTCGCTATTCCGTCTGTAGCGCGTTCGCGTTGAGCTTGATCCCCACGCCCATCGTCGAGGACAGTGCGATGGAACGGATGTACGTTCCCTTGGCGGCGGAAGGCTTCGCTTTCATGATCGCCTCGAAGAACGCGAGAAAGTTCTCCCTGATCCCGTCCATCCCGAAACTGATCTTGCCGATTCCGGCGTGAAGAGTCCCGGTCTTGTCCACCTTGAATTCGACTTTCCCCCCCTTCAGGTCGCGCACGGCCTTCCCGACGTCGAACGTGACCGTTCCTACCTTCGGGTTCGGCATCAATCCCCTCGGCCCCAGGATTTTGCCGATCTTGCCGACGGCCCCCATCATATCGGGGGTGGCGACGGCCTTGTCGAATTCGAGCCATCCGCCCTGGATTTTCGCCACGAGAGTGTCGGATCCCACGAAGTCGGCCCCCGCATCGGTGGCCTCCTTCTCCTTCTCCCCCTTGGCGAACACCAGGACCCGTACCGTCTTCCCGGTCCCGTTCGGAAGCACGACGGAGCCCCTTACCTGCTGATCCGGATACTTCGGATCCACACCCAGGCGCATCGCGACCTCGACCGTCTCGTCGAACTTGGCGGTCGCCGTCCCTTTCAGCAGTTCCAGCGCATCGTCGAGAGAATACTTTGCCTCCCTGTTCACCTTCTTCCGTGATTCCAGGTACCTCTTCCCGTTTTTCGTCGGCATTTCTCTCTCCCTTCTCTTCTCGTTCAGACTACGTCGAGCCCCATGCTTCGTGCGGTTCCCTCGACGGTTTTGATCGCCGCAGCCTCGTCTTTCACGTCCAGGTCTACCATCTTGAGCTTCGCGATCTCCACGACCTTGGCCCGGGGGATCGTTCCGCACTTCTCCTTCTTCGGCGTCTTGCTCCCCTTTTCAAGCCCCGCGGCCTTCAACAGGAGGACCGACGCGGGAGGCGTCTTCATGATGAAGGTGAACGACCGATCCGCGAACACCGTGATGACCACCGGGATGATCATCCCCTCCTGGGAGGACGTCTTCGCGTTGAAGGATTTGCAGAACTCCATGATGTTGACCCCGTGCTGCCCGAGGGCGGGTCCCACAGGGGGGGAGGGGTTCGCCTTCCCTGCGGGAATCTGGAGCTTGATCTGGGTGATGATCTTTTTCGCCATGGATTTCCTTCCCCCGTCCTGTCAGCTTTTTTCCACCTGGGTAAAATCGAGCTCCACGGGCGTCGCTCGCCCGAAGATGGAGACGAGAACGATCACTTTCCCCTTTTCCGGCTTTATGGTTTCCACCGTACCGTTGAAATTCGAGAAGGGTCCGTCGGTGACGCGCACGCTCTCCCCTTCGGTGAAGGTCACTTTCGGCTTCGGCTTGAGGCGCCCCTCCGCCATCTGGGACTTGATTTCCTCGACCTCGTTCTGGGGAATAGGCGCCGGGTTCTTCCCGCCGACGAACCCCGTCACTTTCGGAGTGTGCCTTACGAGGTGCCAGGTTTTTTCATCGAGCTCCATCTCGACGAGGAGGTATCCCGGAAAGAAGCTGCGCGTCCCGGTTCGCTTCTTCCCCTTCTTCATCTCTACGACGGTCTCGGAGGGGATGAGCACGTCTCCGAACAGGTCTTGAACCTCTTCCGACTCGATCCGTTTCAGAAGCGATTCCTTCACTTTCTTCTCATACCCCGAATAGGTATGAACCACGTACCACTGTCTCGTCATCAAGTCCTCTTTATGTGAGTTAGAAGTTCAGGACGGAATATACGATCCTGCCAAGGGCGTAATCGACCAGCCCCAGGAACAGCACGATGACAAGCACGGTGACGATCACGACCGCCGTCGAGGACACCGTCTCCTTGCGGCTGGGCCAGGTCACCTTCTTCATCTCGGTCTTGAACTCCCGCAGGAACCCGGAGATTTTCTGCGGCAGTCCGACGTCCGCCTGCTGCTTCGGCCTTGTATCCTCCGTCGCCGTCCTGGTTCCCGGAAGACGTTCGAACAACCGGTCCTTTATCGACTTCGCCATAAAGAGCGCCTCTCCCGTTCCCTCGCGTTAGGATGGCAGGCCAGGAGGGATTCGAACCCCCATCACCCGGATTTGGAGTCCGGTGCTCTAACCGTTGGAGCTACTGGCCTTCCCGAGTCCCGGCTACTTGGTCTCCTTGTGCGGCGTATGCTTCCTGCAAGAAGGGCAGAACTTCTTCAGTTCCAGCTTTTCGGTCATCGTTTTCTTGTTCCGGGTGGTCGTGTAGTTCCTGTTCTTGCAATCGGAACAGGCCAACGTGATGATGTCGCGCATAGTTCCCCCCGGTCCTCGTTCTCGTTATTCCACGATCTCCGAGACGACGCCGGCGCCCACCGTGCGTCCGCCCTCCCGGATCGCGAACCGCAGCTCCTTCTCCATCGCCACCGGAACGATCAGCTCGATCGTCAACCCCACGTTGTCCCCCGGCATCACCATCTCCACGCCCTCGGGAAGAGTCGCAACACCCGTCACGTCCGTCGTCCGGAAGTAATACTGCGGACGGTATCCGTTGAAAAACGGCGTGTGACGGCCTCCCTCCTCCTTCGTCAAAATGTACACCGACGCCTGGAACTTCCGGTGCGGAGTGATCGAACCGGGCTTCGCCAGAACCTGACCCCGCTCCACCTCGTCCTTCTTCGTCCCGCGAAGCAGCACACCGATGTTGTCCCCCGCCTGCCCCTGGTCCAGCAGCTTCCGGAACATCTCCACGCCCGTGGCAACCGTCTTCTGCGTCGGACGAATCCCCAGAATCTCCACCTCGTCCCCCACCTTGATCACCCCGCGCTCCACGCGGCCGGTTACCACCGTCCCCCGGCCCGATATCGAAAACACGTCCTCCACGGCCATCAGAAACGGCTTGTCCACGTCCCGAACCGGCATCGGAACAAACGAGTCCACAGCGTCCATCAGGTCCGTAATGCACTGGCAGGAGGCGCAACCCTCCTTACCGCAACCGCATTCCAGAGCCTTCAGCGCAGAACCCCGAACGATCGGAGTCTCGTCCCCGGGAAAATTGTACTTGGAGAGAAGCTCCCGGATCTCCAGCTCCACCAGCTCCAAAAGCTCCGGATCGTCCACCATGTCCACCTTGTTCAAAAACACCACGATGCACGGAACCCCCACCTGGCGAGCCAGCAAAATGTGCTCCCGCGTCTGAGGCATCGGACCGTCAGCCGCCGATACCACCAGAATCGCACCGTCCATCTGCGCCGCGCCCGTGATCATGTTCTTGATGTAGTCGGCGTGACCGGGACAGTCCACGTGCGCATAATGACGCTTCGCCGTCTCGTACTCCACGTGCGCCGTCGCAATCGTGATCCCCCGCTCACGCTCCTCCGGAGCACGGTCAATCTGATCAAACGCCACAAACTGCGCCAGCCCCCGAGTCGCCAATACCTTCGTAACCGCTGCAGTCAAGGTCGTCTTGCCGTGATCCACGTGACCGATCGTGCCAACGTTTACGTGAGGCTTCTTGCGCTCGAATTTCTGCTTGGCCATGTGCGTTCCGCTCCTCGGTAATGAATTCTGACCCTTTACTGTGGAGCCCACGAGCAGGATTGAACTGCTGACCTCGTCCTTACCAAGGACGCGCTCTGCCAACTGAGCTACGTGGGCGCGTTTTTCTGGAGCGGGCGACGGGAATCGAACCCGCGACCAACAGCTTGGAAGGCTGTGACTCTGCCAACTGAGTTACGCCCGCATATTTCGCAATCTTACGAGTTTATATGGATAATACCGTATCGTCAATAGAAAATAAGGGATTCCTTTGCTCGTTCGCCTTTCTGTGTGCTGCCTTCCTTTGCTCCTCCGGCAGAACGCAAAACCCGAGCCTCGGAACTTCGGAAGGCATCCCCCCTGACGCAAGGTCCCTGGTCTTCCCTTTCGGACCTTGTGCGGAGGAGGATGGTGGAGGGGGGAGGATTCGAACCTCCGTAGGCGCTGCCAGCAGATTTACAGTCTGCCCCCTTTGGCCACTCGGGTACCCCTCCAGCATGGAGATCCTGGAGCCGACGAGAGGAGTTGAACCTCCAACCATCTGATTACAAATCAGACGCTCTACCGTTGAGCTACGTCGGCACGGCAATTCGTTACCGAAACACGACACTTCATACCATTCTATCCCGAATGTCAACGATTTTCAGGAGGGAGAAACGCGCTGGGTCGCAGGGACTCAGGGGTCCCGGACCACGCGCGCGCAGAACGCAAGGATCCCCGAGGTGACGCCGACGTTCAGGGAGTCGATTCCGGCCTCCATGGGGATGCGCACCGTCCCGTCGCACTTCTCCCGCACCAGTCTCCGTATCCCCGTGTCCTCCCCCCCCAGAACGAAACCCGTTCGCTGGGCCGGTGCGAATGTCGACACATCGGTTTCCCCGTCCATTACGGCCGCGTAGATCCAGAATCCTGATTCCTGCAGTTCATCGACGGTACGGGCGAGGTTGGTTACCTGTACCACCGGGACGTGCGCGGCCGCCCCTGCGGAGGCCCGGAAAACCGCAGGCGTGACCGGACAGGATCGGTCCCTGGGAATCACGATGCCGGAAAATCCGAACGCCCGGGCGTTCCGGAGGACCGTCCCCAGGTTGTGAGGGTCGGTGATCCCGTCCAGCAGGAAGGCCGCCGTCCGGGCGGGAAGGGAGGGCAGCCAGGACTCGAGCGCGGCATACCGGAATTCCGCAATTTCCGCGGCAACTCCCCCCCCCTCCTTTTCCCCGGTCCGCCGGTGCCACTCTTCCCGAGTGCAGGTGAGACAGGGAACTCCGGCGGCATCCGCCAACGCCGCAAACGACCCGCTGACCTTCCCGGGAAGCGAGTCGGAAAGAAGAACCTTCCTCGGTTGCTGTGACCGGGAGGAAAGGACTTCCTCCACGGGGTGATGTCCGGTGATCCACATCCCCCTATCCCCTCCGTGATCCGGCTTCTCTTCCTTTCCTCATGTCGGCTGCGAACCGTCTTGCCGCTAGGACAGGATCGTCCGCTTTCGTGATCGGCCTTCCCACCACGAGATAGTCCGCCCCGTTTCGCATCGCTTCGTAGGGGGTCATTACCCGTTTCTGGTCCTGGGCCGCGTCCCCGGGCAAGCGGACTCCCGGGGCGACGAGGATGGCCGAGCTCCCGACGAGTCCCCGGACGGCGGACACCTCCTTTGCGGAACAGACGAACCCGCCGATCCCTTCCCGCATCGCCATCCCCGTAAGGCGGAGCACCATGTCGGCCGGGGACGACGAAACCCCGATCTCGGAGAGGTCGGCGTCATCGAGACTGGTGAGGACGGTTACGGCGAGAATCGTCGTCTCCGTTCCCCGGGCGGCCTCCGCCGCGCTTGCAAGCATCTGCCTTCCCCCGGATGCGTGCACCGTGGCGAACCGTACCCCCAGGGCCGCGGCGGAGCGAACGGCGCCGGCGACCGTGTTCGGGATGTCGTGAAACTTCAGGTCAAGGAAGACCTTCGCGCCCGCGTTGCGGATCCTGTGCACGAAGTCGGCCCCCCCCCGGGGAAAGAGTTCCATCCCCACCTTGAACATCCCCACCTCTCCCGCCAGGGCCTTGACGACAGAAAACGCGGATTCCGGGGAATCGGTGTCCAGTGCCACGATGATCCGTTCCTTCACGGGATGCACTCCTTCCTTTTTTCCTCCACGGTGGCGCATACCCGGCGGGTGATCCCGGCAAGCGGGATCCGTTCGGTTTCTCCCGTATTCCTGTCCCGTATTTCCGCGAAACCCGCCTCGTAGTTCTTCTCCCCGAACGTCACGCGCACCGGAATGCCGGCCAGGTCGGCATCCTTGAACTTGATCCCCGGCCTCTCCTCCCGGTCGTCGAACAGAACCTCGATCCCTTCACCGGAAAGCTCCTCCGCCGCCCGTTCCGCCTCGTTTCGCAGCCCGGCGTTCTTCATGTTCACGGGCAGCACACACACCTCGAACGGTGCGATCGATATCGGCCACCGGATCCCGTCCTGGTCGTGGTGCTGCTCGATGGCGGCGGCTGCGGTCCTCCCGACCCCGATGCCATAGCACCCCATCACGATCAGCTGCTCTTTCCCTCCGGCGTCCAGATAGGTCGCCGATAGCGACTTGCTGTATTTCGTTCCCAGCCGGAACACATGGCCCACCTCGATTCCCCGCGAGATGCGCAGGGATCCCGGGCAACGGGGGCAACGGTCCCCTTCCCCGACGAGTCGTACGTCGGTGTACGCTTCGGGACGAAAATCCCGGCCGGGGACGACATCGACCAGGTGGGCGTCACGTTCGTTTGCTCCCGTCGCCCCTGAGGCGATCCGCCTGACCGAGTGGTCCGCCAGCAGCCGCACGCGCAACCCGACCGGCCCCGCGTAACCTGACGGGGCCCCGGTCAATTCGCGCACACGCTCTTCGCCGGCAAGTTTTACCCACTCGACGCCGAGAAAATTCCTCACCTTGACCTCGTTTACCTCGTGCTTTCCCGAAAGAACGACTGCGACGTCCCCCTTTTCCGTCTCGAACAGGAGAGTCTTGATCAGGAGCCCCGGGTCGATGCCCAGAAACGCGGACACCTCCCCGATGGTCCTTTTCCCGGGCGTGGGCACCTTTCGGGGGGATCCCGTTTCGGGGACGGGGGGGAAATCGGTTTCTCCCGGGGTACATTCCGCCATTTCCACGTTGGCGGAATATTCGCAGCGGTCGCAGGAGACGATCGCGTCCTCTCCCGACTCCGCGACCACCATGAACTCGTGGGAACTGCTCCCCCCGATCGCCCCGGTGTCCGCCTCGACGGCCCGGAAGTCGAGCCCCATCCTCCGGAAGATCCGGCAGTAGGCCTCGTACATCTTCCGGTATGTCCCGGCGGCCGCCTCCTCGTCCGTATCGAACGAGTAGGCGTCCTTCATGAAGAACTCCCTTCCGCGCATGAGCCCGAACCTCGGTCGGATCTCGTCGCGGAACTTGTCCTGGATCTGGTAGAGGTTCAAGGGAAGCTGCCGGTACGAGTGGACCTCCCTCCGGACCAGATCGGTGATCACCTCCTCGTGCGTCGGACCAAGGCAGAACTCCCGGTCGGCCCGGTCGCGGAATCGGAGCAGTTCTTTCCCGTACGCGTCCCAGCGGCCGCTCTCTTTCCAGAGCTCCGCCGGAATGACGGCCGGCATCAGCACTTCCTGCGCACCCGCGCGGTCCATCTCCTCCCGGATGATCGTCTCGACCTTGCGCAGAACCCGCAACCCCGCAGGGAGATAGTTGTAGATTCCCGACGCCACCTTGCGGATGAGACCCGCGCGGAGCATCAGCCGGTGGCTTGCCACCTCCGCATCGGAGGGGATCTCCTTCGTCGTAGGCATGAGATATCCCGAGTACCGGATCAACGTTTCCTCCTGGTGTCCCCCGACAGGCGCATGGCATGCCGCACGACCTCGGCGACGATATCTTTCTCCTTCACCTTCCCGATGATCTCCCCCCGTACGAAGATGAGACCCTCCCCCCGTCCTCCGGCCACCCCGACATCGGCCTCCCTCGCCTCCCCCGGGCCGTTCACGGCGCACCCCATGACCGCTACCGTCAGCGGCGTCGTTACCCGGGCGAGGCGCCTCTCCACTTCCGATGCAATCCCCGTTACGTCGATCGAGACCCTCCCGCACGTCGGGCAGGAGAGAAACTCCGGGCCCCGCTTCCGTATTCCGAGAGTTTTGAGGATCTGCCACCCGACGCGCACTTCCTCCTCGGGAGGTCCGGTGATGGATACCCGCAGGGTGTCCCCGATGCCTTCCGCGAGGAGGATCCCAAGCCCGACGGCCGATCGGACCGTGCCCGAAAAAGGAGTGCCCGCCTCGGTCACGCCGATGTGGAGGGGGTAATCAAACTTCTTTGCGAAGAGCCGGTACGCCTCGACCGTTGAGGGAACGTCCGACGCCTTGAGGGAGAACTTCGCCTGTGTGAAGCGGGCCTTTTCGCATAGGCGTACGGCTCGTGCGGCGCTCTCGAACATCGCCCGCGGGGTAGGCCCGCCGTGCCTGTCCAAAATGTCCTTTTCGAGCGAGCCCGCGTTTACGCCGATGCGGACGGGGATCCGGCGTCCCCGGGCCACAGCCAGCACCTCGAGGGTCCTCGCCTCGCCCCCGATGTTCCCCGGGTTGATCCGCAGCCCGTCCGCCCCAGCCTCCGCGCACGCGATGGCGATCCGGTGCCGGAAATGCACATCGGCGATCACAGGGATCGGAGAGACGGATTTGATACGTCGGAACGCACGCGCGGCAGCCTCGTCCGGTACCGCCACCCGGACGATTTCGCAACCCTCTCGCGCAAGGGAGCGTATCTGCGCCACCGTGGCGCGCACGTTCCCCGTGTCCGTCTTCGTCATGCTCTGCACGGAGACGGGTGCGCCGCCGCCCACATAGGCGGATCCCACCCGTATCTTCCGGGTCTTTCGTCTCTCAATCATTGTGCCGATTACTATAAGCGAGGGGCACCAGGCAGGCAAGGAGGCCCTCTGGAAGGCGCCAAGGACCAGGGCGGCGCGGTTATTTCTTCGGGGGTTCCTCCCGGATGGTCAGGGACATCGGGTAGGAGGTCCTCCCCCCGTGCCCGTCGATTACCGACACGGTGACCGGCGTCTTTCCGACGAATCCGTCCGGCACCGTCCAGCGGATCGCTCCCGTACCCGGATCAATCGTCATCCCCGGAGGGGCCTCCGTAAGCGCGTAGGTCAACGGATCGTCGTCCCCGTCGGTCGCTCTGACCTTGCAGGTGTAGACGCCGTCCGCCAAGCGGGCTTCGAAGACCCCATCGATCGAGGGAGGATAATTTTTCACTTCCCGCCGGAGGACCAGAAATTTTCCCCCAGCTTCCCCGTCGAAGGGAGTGATCCGGACCGAAATGACGTCGTTTCGATGCAGGCCCCCGGCCATCCTGCTCTCGGTTCCCGCAGATTGTCCGTTCTTTTCCCACCGGTACTCGAACGTAACGGGATCCCCGTCAAGGTCGTTCCCTGTCACTTCCACCCCGACCGAATCGCCGGGGCGGATCACATCGGGGACGATCCGAACCGAGCGGATCTCGGGAGGGGTGTTCATAAGCGTTACGGTATTGGAGGTGACCTCCCGCTCCCCGACCTTCACCCGGGCTTGCACGAAAGTCCCCTTCCGGAACCCCTCGGTCGAGAACGAATCCGCACGTTGGCTAGGCACCAGGTTCTCGTTCACCTTCCATTCGATCTCCCCGTCCTCAAGGGAAAACCCGGTGGCGGAGAGGTGAAGACGAGTCCCCGACCTGGCGATTTCCGGAAGAATCCGGATCGCCAGGACGGAGTCGGAATGGGTCGACGCGACCGCACCATCCCGTACCGCTTTTTCCGTCTCCCCTCCAGCGATCCGGGGAGCCTGCGGGTAGCTTTCCTGCTTTCCCCCGCAGGAGGAACATAATAGCAGCGTAACCGCGAAGACCGCCGCCGGAACACTTCGGGTCAATACTGGTAAAGTACCGATATCTTCACCCTCTCGGTCGAGGACGGGTTCACCTGGTTCGTGGAGAGCTCCTCGATCGTGTATAGGTACGGGACGTTCATCACCGTCACTTCGCCGGAACCGGTATTCACCACCCCCGTCTTGAGCAGCCCCGTGTCCGCCTCCGAGTTTCCTTTCACCGTGTCGATGATCTTCGAGTGGATCCGGTAGTTGCCCAGATCGAACCGCAGGTCGTAGGTGGTGTTGTCCAAGGGATTGATCATCGAGCTGCGGTCGATCCCCACCACCCAGTTATCCGTCGGGTTCGTCAGCTTGGTCCCAAGGTCTCCCCCAAGAAAGACGCTGGTAAGCCCGATCGTGTCGATCCCGCGGTCAGCTACCACCTGGAGTGTGGCCTGCACTCCTCCCCGTCCCGCCTCGAGCGCCGTGTTGTACCGTTTCTGCTGCCCCGAGAGGTACCCTCCCTTGCCGAGAATAACGAGCAGTCCTGCGGTAGTGATCAGGGCCACCACCGAGAGGAGGAGCACGAAGATGAGCGCGACTCCCCTGTCGTTTTCCAAGTGCTTCACATCAGCCTCCCAGGTCCTGCGGCGTCACGGATAGGGTGTACACCTTCCACCGGTAGTTCCGCCCCTTTCCCAGAAAGGAGGCGTCGGTCAGGTCCACCGACACATCCCCCAAGGAAATGCTGGTTACCGGGTGAATGTATTTCGGATCCTGCTCCCCCTCGTGTGCGAGAAGGGAAATCCGGATCTGTTTCACCTGATCCCGGATCTCCTCAGCGTTGAGGCCGGCCAGATCGTTTTCGTATCCCGACAGGGGGTCCACCGCTCCGTCCCCGTCGGTGTCGAGATCGAATTGCACCTGCATGCTCGCCACGCAGTCGATCAGCGGAAGCGCCGTGTCCAGGGAGCCGTCGGAATGCTTAACGACCGATTTCACCAGGACACCGGTGTTCGGAGCGCAGCGCAGCGGAACGTTCGCCGTGGAAACGGTGTAGTCGGCCCGGTTGAAGGGCATCCGAAGAGGGTTGCCCGACGGACCGTCGATCCCGTAGATCACCCGGGTATCCGTGGCGGTCGTCGGCTTGTACGCGGCAGAGTTGCCGAAGGTTGTCGACCACCCTGCCGGGACCACGAGCGACCGCCAGTTCGCCCCGGTGCTGCCCGGCGACATCACGATCACGCGGTCGGAATTGCCCAGGTTTTCCGCGTTCGGCGGGACCGTGGTCCAGGACCGTTTCACGTCCCCCACCTGGAGCGTCGTCCACTTCTTGCATGCGTCGCTCGTACCCACGTTGACGGCCTTGATCACCAGGTAGTCCGAGCCGTTCAGCCCCCCCCCGTTCTCGCTGACGATCCCGCGGGGGGCGACGTTGGAGTCGCTCAGGATGCCGGAAGCCGCATCGTTGTAGGCCGGGATATTGTTCCAGGGAAGCCCGTAGCCTGCATGCTCGACATCCTTCCGGAGCAGCTCGCCCCCGATGAGCGAATCCATTCCGGTCTGCGCGATCCGGCTTTGCACCTTGAACTGCCGCATCGACCCGAGGAAAAAGACGGACACCGCGCTCATGACCAGCCCCAGGATGGCCAGGGAGATCATCACCTCGATCAGTGTAAACCCCCGTTGCCGGCGCCTCATCAGTTCCTCACAATCGTTGTCGCCTGGTGGTTGTATGCCCGCCCCTTTCGGCTCCAGCCCACGTCGACCACTACCTGCAGATTGTCGGCGTTCAGGTGGGTCATGGTCCAGGTAGGCGCGTAGTTCAATGTCAGCCCCCGGATCTGCCTCGAAACGACCGCTCCATTCGGGCTAGGCTGAGGAATCCCTTCCGGCATCGCGAACAGCGTTGCGTATGGAGTCTGCCTCACCGTTGACATCTCAATCTCCGTCACACTCACCCCTTCGTCCCGGATCGTGTTGTTGATGTTGTGATCCATCACGAGCAGACCCGCTTCGGTCAGCCCTAGGAACACGATGAAGACGATCGCCAGGGCGATGACCGTTTCGAGTAGGGTCAGCCCTCGCTCACTTTTCCTGGCAGATCCCGCCATTGTATCTCCCTATCCGAAGCCTGGTCGCTTGAATCGTGATGCAGTCGTAGTCGGGGGACAAGGTTGAATCGAGACGGATTGTCCCGGTCACCGTAGCCAGCCCCTCCCGGTCGAAGGCGAACTGTGGCACCACGGGGTTCAACGTCGGAACGATATCGTAGCTTGTCGTCGTGCTTGCAACCCTGGTGTCCGCCGCCTGCTCGTATACTCCGTTGCCGTCAGGTGCCGTGTTCGTGTCCTCGAAGGTGCGGTACTGCCTCGCCGCCAGGTCGACGAAGGTCATCCTCTTCTTCTGCATCGCCCTCGCCCGGGCGTCAGAGAGATCGGCATAGAACCGCTTGGTCTCCTCCTCCACCTTGTACTTCGCGAGCCACCCCTGGAATGAAAACCCGAGGATGACCAACAAGACACCGAGGATCGCCACGACGGTCATCACCTCAATAAGCGTCATCCCGCGGATGTCCCGGACGGTTCTCATTTCCTATTCTCCTTCCTGCACCCGGAACGAGCGATCACCCTACCGCTCCCGTATGTGAAGCAGACGCTTCACCGGCGGAGGCGGAGACAGGATCGACAACCCCTGCGCCAAAGGCGGGACACCCTCCAGGGAGTAGCTCCTGCGCCCCCCCCGACTCTGCCCGCCGGAGAATGCGGTGCTTAAGTCAATCTGCTCCACGCTCGCCGTGGACACCTGCATCAACGCTTTGCCCTTCAGAGCAATGGCCGGAGCGCCTCCCGTGTTGTACCGGACAGCCCACAAGAAAGTGCGGCCTCCGATGGCACAGTCATCACCATACGGACGGTATGACGTGAAGAGGACCACCCCGGAGGTCGTGGCCAGCGGATCCGTGATGACCCGCTCCGCCTGATAACTCAGGGACCCCGTGCCGTCGTAATCGGCAGGCGAGGACGTGTCCAGATTGATGAACCATCCGCCGGACGGCTCGGTGGTGGGAGGGGTGTCCGCATTCGTGAGGGCCCCCTCGGAGACGGTGTCCGTGCAATCCGGAGTTATCGTATTTATACCGTTGAAGCAGGTGTCCTTCACGCCGTAAAGTCGTCTTCCGACCGTCGGGTCGTCCAATGCCGAGGGTGACGCGAAGAAGTACCTCCCGGTCCCGAAGAAAAGCCAGTTTGTATGCAGGGTGTTATTCTGCAGCCTCACGACGGAGGAAGTGACAGGGCCTATGTCGTCGATCACCTTGCTGGCCACCCAGTCGTTCGGGTTCGTGGACCCCTTCGTCTGGAGCCGCAACACCCCTCCCCGGTTCCAGGTCCCGGAATTTTCCTTGACATATCCGAGGTATACCACGTCGTCCTGGTAGTCGAGGTTGACGTCCGCCGTGGAGTTGAGGATGGATCCGGCGAACGCGTTGGGGATGGTGGTGCCGCTGAATTGGTTGATCGTCGCGAGGAGGCCCCCGTTTTTCAGGTCGACGACGAACAATTTCAGCGTCTGGTCTGATCTTCCCAGAAACTGCCGGTCCGAGATCGGCCCCGTCGGCCCCGACCCGAAGACGACGTACCATTTCCCGTTCAACGTTCGGTCCGGGTTGCCTGCCGAATTATTGGCGTTCATTCGGATGACGGCAGGGCCCGTGGTAGTGAATCCGAGAGTGGGATCCGAGAACTCCCAAAGTACCTCGGGCGCCTCCGGGTTGGTCACATCGATCGCGAAGTACGAAGAGTAGCCGACATTTTCATTATTCACCGGAATGTTCACCGCGTCGGCCCGTGTGCTGGCGGCCGAAGCACACCCCCCCCCCAGCCGCATCCCGCCGATAAGGACCGTCCGCCAGCTCGATGCTGTCCGCACGGCGTCGTCCGCCCCATTGATGCTCGCATCGAACACCTGGGGGGCCAGATCGACGTAATAGAGATGGCAGTAGTTGTTGTCGGTCAGAGCCCGAAGGTACGGCAGCGCGTTCTTGGGAATGAAGCCCCACCGCTCACTCCCCAGTTCGCCTGTCGTGGGATCGAGGTTCCTCAGCCGCGCTTTGTCCCATGTCCCGGGACTGCTCCAGCCGCTGTCCCCGGGAAACTCCAGCTTCCCCAGCTTGAAGGCATGCAACATCCCGTCGTTCGCACCAACGAAAACCATGCCCCGATTCTTATAGGTGTTTGTTTTCGTGAACGCATCGTAGGTCTTGTCTTTATAGGTCTTCTGGTATGTGTTGAGCGGTATGGACGAGACGATCTTCGGGGTCGAGTTGATGACGTCTCCCAGTTTCCAGACCGTATTGTCGGTCGACGTGTTGGTCGGATACGGGACCGTCCGCTGCCGGAAGTTGCCGAGGTCGTCGGTTCCCCGGACATAGTTGATGATGTTTCGGGCTTCATCGGTCGCGATGGTGTCCCCGAGGAAGGGCGCAAGATCCGCGGCGCGGCTGTCGGTAAATGCATTTCCGTCGGCAATCAAGGGGTTGCGATAGTTCGCGCTCTCGGTGACGGAGTAGATCTTCCGGGAAGCGGGACTTTCGCCATGCAGGAAGTATCCGGCCTCCCAGAGGGACTTTGCCTGCTCGAAGGGGATCACGGTCGGCGTTCCCGTCGCGTTCCCGGTCGTGGAGTCGTTGGAGTACCGGTTCGCTTTCGTGACCCCGCTGTCCGGGTCGAAGAAGAAGGTTAACGTATTGTCGGCCACCAGGTTCAACACGTGCGGTATCCCGACGGTGAGGTCGTATTCCCTCTGGGACTCCTCCCGAATCGACGAGTTGCCAAACCAGGGGTCGATGTAATACCAGAAGTTCTGGAGGGTTCCGGGCCACTCGATGACCTCGTCGAAAAATCGTCTTCGGGGATAGAACACCGCCTGTACGAGGTTCGCACCGCTCCCCTGGCCGGAAGCCAGGACCGACGCCGCGGTCCCCGACGTGGCCCTGCGGAGGAGATTCTCGAAAATGCTCCGCAAGGCATTCGTGATCGCCTGACCGTCTTCGGCCTCAACATACGCGGTTGAGAGACTGTATTCCCCAGGGTCGGGCCGCCCGTTTCCGTTGCCGTCATCGAAGGAGCCGTTGATGGCGGCGTATTTCAACAGGTTGGACATGTCCTGTCCGAAGGCCCGGATGACGTAGATGTCCAGGTTCTGCCGGTTCGCGAGATCGTCCGCGCCGAACGTGGGGGAGCTCCGGAGATCCGTCGTGTGGGCGAACAACGCTACGTCTTCGAGCCCCGCCGTGGCGCCCGCTGCGCACGACGGAACCGTCGTCGCGGAGAAACCGAACCCCGGCGCTGCAAAACAGGCACTCCCCTGGCAATTGAGGGGCGTCCCGTCGGCGAAGTTGAGGATGTCGTAGCCGCTGTAACCGGTCGGCAGGTTCCCGTCATTGCACGGCTCGCCGTCCGAGATGATGATGACGCTCCCCTTGACGCAGCGGGAGGGACCGCCGTGGAAGGAGTAGGGGTCCTTGCTGGGGTTGTAGTCGCCGTTGTGATACCGGGGGCCGTTCGTGGAATCGCTCGCACTGATCCGTGCGTAGCTGCCGACGATGGACCAGAGCGCCTCGCCCAGCGGAGCTCCCACCGTGATCCCGTTGAAATTCGAAGGGGTGTCGATCCGGTTCCGATACGCGGAGATCGGTAGGTTGCTCCCATCGACCTGCGGATCCAGAGACGCCCCCTGGGCGTCGGAACTGTTGTAGAACGCAAGCCCCAGCGACGCTTTCGGCGTCATCTCCTGGATGATCCCGGAAGTCGTCCCCGCGGACTTGTTCGTGATCTGATAAAATGGGGTTGTACCCGTGTTGAGCACGAACTCGCCTCGCAAGGTTCCGGAGCAGTTCGTCGATTTGGGGAAATGCACGATCTGATTATTATCGTTCACTGGCGTGTAAATCTGGGTGTCGGAAAATTTCTTCCACTCTGATACGCCGTCGCCGCACAACTGGGTCCCGTTCCCCGTCCCTCCCGTGAGAACCTTCCGCAGGACGTCGACCCGCCGGGTCGTCAGCCAATTAAGGAAGTTCCCGTGCCAGTCGTTGGCCCCCCTCCCGGTGGGACTCAGTGCCGTCCCCCCCACGGCACCCGCCTTCGTGAAGCCCTTGTTATTCCCGGTCTCCCCCGTGTACCAATAGTCCGAGTCGAAAATACCGTAATATCTGGTTGCAGGGTCGAACCCTCCGCACGCGTTCGTCTGGTCGTCGCAGGGGTTGGTGGGATCGACGTCGCCGTAGGCGAATTGCAGCATGCTCACCGAGTTGCTGACCAGGAGCGTCACGCTGGGGAGGACGCTCTGGCGCACGTAAGGAGGATACTGGCAGTAGTTCTCCATGGTGGCGGATGCGCTTCGGGGAAGAGAAAGAAGAAGCCCCAAAAAGAGCAACAGAAGAAATGACAATACCTTCCCTTTCATGAAGAGTCTTGCCTTCCTTTGCTTTCGCTCCGCCGGAATCGTCTCCTCTTTCATCGCTCGTATCCCCTCGACCTTTCGATTACTCATGTTTCGGCCATTTCCTTGCATCTCTTTACAGTCGATCCTTTCAAAAAGCCTTCCCTATAAGTTTGAGCAAGACCTGTACCAACTGGGAAACGGATGTAACCTCCCGATAATCAACGAAGTAGCCAACGGCAATAGAGCAAGAACCAGCAAAAAGGTTAATGGAGATTAAAATAATTAATCCTCCGGCCTGGTCTTCGCCTGGACGTTTTCCCAGTGCCGGACCGATTTCATCCGTCGGGGAGCGGGAATCTGGAAGACCTTCAAATCCCCGTTGTTCGATCGGACGGAAAGGTGTGCGGTCCCCCCAACCCCGGTAGAAACGACCAGGCGTGAGGGTTTCACGCCGATCCCGGCATTCCGGACTCGCATAGCCGTGTTCCTATCGGTTGTCATTCCCGGATCGGAACCGGCCGGATCGGAAAGCGCCGGGTTGCCCAGGTTCCTCCCGGGTGTGATCCCGAACCCGTATACCCACCTGGTTCCTTCCTCTCCGGAACCTTCTCGGCCCGGCAGGTATGTCGTCAGAAACAGGTTGGAGAAGAAGACCCGGGGGCCGGAAAGGCTCTGTTCCCCCTTCGTTGGAAGAATCGCGTACCATCCCCGGGAGGTTGTCCCTTCCAGTGTGGGGAACACGGCTGCCGGGTCGTGGATCCTTTCGAAAAACCGGGTCGCATCAGCCAGGTCCCGTTCCGTGGCCCCACGGACCTGTTCGCTGCCTTCCCCCCCACGTTCCGTCCCGTCAAACAGGGCGAAGATTCCGCCTGTCCCGCCGTCCGACAGATTTTCGAGATTTCCCGTGCCGAAATAGACCCACAGCCCGGGGTATGCCCCTTCGCCCGGGACGATCGCGCATTTTCCGTGAATCTCCTTGGCGATCTCTCCCCGCGTGACCGAAAAGAACGGTCTCCCCCCGAGGTCAAAGTGGCCCGTATCGCTTACCACGGCGCGCCAGAGGTTCCCCGAGAGGTCCCCGGCGTACGCCCTTTCGATATACCCTTCCCGGTCGAGGGCGATCGCCGGGGAGGCGGAGACCTCCCCCATCCCGGGGTAGGAAAGCAGCTGCAGAATCCTGCCGGTCGACGCTTCCAGGACCAGGATCCCCTTCTCCGCCCCGACGAGGATCACCCAGCGATCGATGGTTGTCCCGGTAGCATCGACCCGGCCGGACGGTACACGGATCTTTCCGATCGCCGGGGTGGAACGGCTCCGGCCGAGAATCGGCACCTGCCGCTTCGTGATCTCCCACAGCAACACCGGGGTTCCGCCGGAACCCGGATCGGTGATGTCGAATGCGAAATAGCCGCCCTCTTCGCTTCCCGCTCCGGTCACCAGGATGGTGCGCCATCCGGTATCCGGGGAATCGCCGTTCCTCCCCGCAGTGTCGTTCCTCCGGATATCGGCGACGGCCAACCCTCCCCTTTCGGAACCCGCGGGCGCTTTCACCACGTTGGTGGGATCTCCCGGAGTCCACGATCCGGTATCGATAACCCGCAGAGTCCTGGTACCCATTCCCTCAAGCAGGATCCGTTTTCTTCGCCCATGCCGCTGTACAAAGGCGCTGCGGGCTGAAGTATCCCGGAAATCGTAATAGAAGGGAGACGGAGGCCCCACCGGGATGGCGGAGGACCAATACGGAGCAGTGTCCCAGTCGACAGGTTCCGTCCCCGACGGCACGGGGCCGAACGCGGCTTCCGCCTCCGCCGTCTTTCGAATCCCCGCTTTGTTCGGGGGACTGCCGATCGCCCGGACCCGGAACAACCCCTGCGCCCAGCCCATGTCGTACCCTGGAACAGGAACCATCCCCGAATGGGACACCATCACATCGTACCTTGCCCCGTTCGGAAGACGAATCCCGCGTTCCCTCGCCAGGAACGGGAATCGGTCGATCCCGTAGAACAGCCCTGCTTCCGCGGCATTCATCGCTGCCTGTTCATGCTCGGCGACGGAAACCGACTCGATCCCAGAGGTGGAAAGGACGACGGCATAAAGCCCCGCTGCCGTCAGGATCACCAGGATCATCATGGTGACCACGAGGGCGCTTCCCGTCTGGTTTCCCCTTCTCATGAGGCGCTTCCCCGGTTCCGGAGTCCGACGACGGCCTCCATCCTCCATGGCCGGGATTCCCCGGCAAGCCGGCTGCGGGAGACGAGCCGGATCCTGACGCCGACCGCCAGCAAATGGGAATTAGGATCGGATCCGAACCGCGCGATCTCCTTTTCCGAGCCATCGGGTATCATCAGCCGGACCTGCAGGTCGAAAACCCCATCCGCGACCGTTCGAACACGCACGTTTCCGTCACGGTCGAGCTCCCGGCGGACGAGAGCGGGAAAACCGTGATTGCCGGGAACGGCGACGGCATATCCGGCCAGCAGGATCCTTGCGACGAATGCCCCTTGCGCATACGGCTTAGAGAGTTCTCCCCGGAAGATGCCCCCCCCTCCATGCAACAGGGTGGTTTCCCCGTCGACCCGCGTCACCCGGAAGATCTCCGCGTCGGTCCCGTCGGAGATCATCCCGATCATCCCGGGGCCCCACTGGATCCCCGCACCCACCGTCAGGGCCGAGGAAGCCGTTTCCATCCCCCGGGTAAGCCGAACCGGAGGTGACAGGGTATGGGCAACCACCAGGGAATCCGGGCCGTCGGACTCGCCGTCGGTCACCCCCAGGCCGGATACCAGGAAAACCCGGGATCCGCCGGCCCACCCGGCCGGAAGGCGCACAAACGGCCGGAAGGGCAATCCGCTCCCCGCATTCTTCAACTCCTTCTCCAGGACATCGATCCCGTGACGAAGGTTGTTCCGCATCTCCGTCCGGTCGCTTTGCACGGCGAACGATCTCTGCTGAAAGACCAGGGCGGCGAACACCACCGTCATCACCGTGGCGAAGATAGCCAGGGTCACGATCATCTCGACCAGAGTGAACCCCGCTGATCTCGGGTGACGGAAATCGCCGGACTCGACCTTCACGACAAATCCCCCTGTTGCGTCGCGAGATGAACCGCATGCCATTTCCCTTGTTCGTCCCTCCAGCAGGACCATACGGAAATGGTCTTTAGGGTCTGCGTCGTCCGGGAAACCGCCCAGACCCGGTAGATCCGAATCCCGTTCCCCGAAAGAACCGAGGAGACTCCCGGCGCACCCGGAATTGCGGAATAGTCGGGACGCCCCTCCTCCGTGATCCCGGGGGAAGAGTCGATCCGGTCGAAGGATACCCCCCGGAAGATCTCCACCTGGTCCTGCGCATACCGGGCCGCGAGGGTGGAAACTCCTGCAAACGCGTTCCCCCGAACCGCCGTGATCTGGAGAAGGGCGATCCCCATCAGGCCGACGGACAGGATCGTCAGCGCGATTACCATTTCCAAAAGCGTCAGACCAGACCTGTGAGACAAGTAACCCTCCCGCACGGCATGTACGGCAAGTTTCGTACCCGCAAGCGATGTGAGATAAACCCTTGAATATCCCACAGATGGTTTTGAAATCTTCCTGAGGCGGGTAAAATAAATTAAGGGGGATGAAATGTTTTTATCAGCCGGGACCCGTCCCGGTCTACCGGTTTCCCTGGATCTCCGACAAGATTCCGGATAGAGCCTTCCCCGCGCCTTCCCGAATATGGACAGTGGCCAATGACCGTGTCAGTCGCGTTTCCTCCGGGTTGATCTCGATGATGACGGCCCCCGATCTCTTGGAGAGAAGGGGAATGTCGCACGCGGGGGCCACCTGCGCCGACATGCCGATCACCAGCAGGACGGAACAGTGTTTCGCCTCGCTCTCGGCCTCTTCCTGCGCCTCCCAGGGGATCGGCTCCCCGTACAGTACGAGATTCGGCTTGAGAATCTTTCCGCATGTGCACCGCGGGGGGATCCCTTCCCGGATCTTCACCCGGGCAGGGTAACGTTTCCAGCAGGAAAGGCAGATCAGTTCCTCGGCGTTGCCGTGGAACTCGATCACTTTTCGGGAGCCTGCCGCCTGGTGCAGCCCGTCCACGTTCTGCGTGATCACCGATCGGAGGACTCCCCTTCTCTCCATCTCCGCCAGACCGAGATGGGCAGGGTTGGGGACGGCGCGGGAGAACAGGTCGACCATCTCGGAGAGCATCTCCCATACCTTCTCCGGATCTTTACGGAACGCGCCGATGCTCGCGTACTCCATGGGATCATACTTTTCCCACATCCCCTGGGTGCCGCGGAACGCGGGGATCCCGCTTTCCACCGAGATCCCGGCCCCGGTGAGCGCAACCGCGTTTCCCCGTGCCCGTAGCGTTTCGGCCGCCTCCCGGAAAAGCTTGTCCATCGGGTGCGCCAACGGGTTTCTTTTCGTCAGGCCTTCAGGAAGGACTCGAGCTTGAGCGCCAGCCCCATGTCCCCTGCCACCTTCAGTTTCCCGGTCATGAACGCCATCTGTCCGTTCAGGCGCCCCGCGAGCATCTCGAGGAAGTCGTTTTCCGCCATCGTGACGATGCAGTTCGGGTCGGAAGAAGCAGCCGACGCCACGGAGCACTTTCCGTCCTTCATCGATACGGAGTATGTCTCCTCTCCCACCTGGAACTGGTAGACAGCGTTCATGCCGGCCATCTTCGACGGTTCGGAGTTCAGTTTGGACTCGAGCGATTCGAAGAATCCCTTGACGGTCGTTTCGGCCATGGCGATTCCCTCCCCCCCTTCCAGAAAAATGAACAACCGTTCATTAAGTCCGACGCTACCATCGCCCTCCCCGATTTGTCAACGCCACTCCCCTTTCGCCGGATATTTCGAACGTACCTCCGCCGATGGTATGATTTTGATCATGCGCGTATACGGTCTGACGGGAGGAATCGGGTCCGGGAAGAGCACCGTGGCCCGCCTTTTCCGGGAAGAGAATATCCCCGTCGTGGATGCGGACCGGATCTCCCGGGAGATCACCTCACCGGGAAAGCCCGCCTACATCGATATCGTCGGTCGGTTCGGAAAGGAGATCCTTTTGCCCGACGGCCGGATCGACCGGAAAATGCTCGGCGCGATCATCTTCGCGAATCCCGGGAAGCGCGCGGATCTGGAAGCCATCACCCATCCGCGCATCTCCGAAGGGATGCGGGAAGCCATTTCCGCACTCGCCTCGGAAGGACATCCGGTCGTCATCGTCGAGGCGGCGCTCATCCACGAGAAGGAACCCCAGGGGATGTTCGAGGCGGTGATCGGGGTGCGATGCGGCAGGGGACCGCAGGTCGAACGCCTAATGCGCCGCGACGGGATCCCGTGGGAACAGGCACTCCAAATGGTATCCCTCCAGATGGATCCCGAGGAGAAAGCCCTGGCGTCGGACTACGTGATCGACAATTCCGGAAACATCGACGGAACGCGCGCCCAGGTCCGGGCCCTCGCGAACACACTCCGAAAAGCGGCTTCCGGGAACTGAAAACGCTACAAAAGCGTCTCCGGGGCCGTGTATTCCCTGCCAAGCGCCCGGGCGACTCCTTCGCAGGTCACCCTTCCCCGGAACGTGTTGAGCCCGGCCCGCAGCCCGGAATCTTTCCGAAGGGCTTCGAGCACGCCCCTCCCGGCGATCGCCCTCACATACGGAAGGGTCGCCTTCGTCAAGGCAATCGTGGAGGTCCGGGAAACGGCCCCCGGCATGTTCATCACGCAGTAGTGAACCACCCCTTCCTCAACGAAGTAAGGTTCCGCGTGCGTCGTCGGTCGGGACGTCTCCAGCGTCCCTCCCTGATCGATGGAGATGTCCACCACGACCGATCCCCGCGGCATGCGACGAAGCAGCTTCCGGGAGATCAGGACGGGTGCTCTATCCCCGACAAGCAGCACCGTGGAGATCACGAGATCGGAAGAAACGACCGCTCGTTCGATCGATCCCGGTGTGGACAGAACCGCCCGGACGCGCCCTCCGGTCTCCTTCCGTACCCGCGCAAGGTTTTCCCGGGAGATATCGAGCACCGTCACATTCGCCCCGATCCCGGCGGCTGTCCGCGCCGCGCTTCGGCCCGCGGTGCCTGCCCCGATAACGCAGACCGATGCCGGCTTCCCCCCCTGCACCGCGGGAAGAAGGATCCCCCGGCCTCCGGCTTCCTTCTCGAGGCCACGGGCGCCGGCTTGGACGGACAGGATCCCCGCCACCTCGCTCATCGGGCGGAGCAGGGGGAGGCGTCCCCGATTCGTCACCGTTTCGTAGGCGATCGCCGTCACCTTCCTGGCGAGCAACACGTCCGTCAGCCTCGGGAAAGCGGCAAGATGCAGGAAGGTGAACAGGGCGGTACGCTCGGAGAGGAACCGGAACTCCCGGGGGAGAGGCTCCTTCACCTTGACGACGAGATCGGCGTTCCATACGTTCTCCGGGCCCTTTACCATGGACGCTCCCGCCCGGGAGAACTCCGAATCCGGAAGTCCGCTCCCCAGCCCCGCGCCGCGCTCGACGAGGACCGTTGCCCCCGCTTCGCGAAGCGCCGTGACACACGGGGGAGTCGCGGCGACCCGGTTTTCCCCCTTCTTGATCTCCCGCGGGATGCCGATTCGGAGTTTCATCGCATTTCCTCCGAGAGAACCACCCGGGCATCCGCAACGATCAGCCCTTTCTCGTGAACGATCACCGGGTTCAGGTCCATCTCCTCGATCCCGGGATGCCGCGCAACAAGGTCCGACACCCGGACGAGGAGATCGCGGACGGCGGCGACATCGGCGGGCTTCCTGCCCCGAACTCCCTCCAGGGCTCGCGCCCCCCGGATTTCCGAGGTCATTTCCGCTGCGTCTTTTCCCGAAAGAGGGACGATCCGGAACGAGACGTCCTTCATCACCTCCACCATGATCCCTCCGAGCCCGAACATCACCGCGTGCCCGAACTGAAGGTCCTTCGTCACGCCGATGATGACCTCCTGCCCGGGGGCCGCCATCGCGGCGACGAGCACGCCGCCGTCCCTCGCCCCTATCCTCCCGGCCGCCTCCGCAATGCGGCGGTACGCCTTCCTGACCCCTTCCTCGTCGAGCACGTCCAGGACCACCCCCCCCACGTCGGTCTTGTGCGTCACGTCGGGAGAGTTCATCTTCACCGCGACCGGGAACCCGAGGCCCCGGGCGGCCGCAACCGCCTCCTGCTCGTTCCCCGCGGGATGCGAAGGGGTAACGGGAAATCCGTTTCCGGCGAGAAACGCCATGGATTCGGCGGGGGTCATCGCCCGCAGGCTCTCCGGGGCCTTTTCCGGCGATACGGGAACGGTTCGATCCGTCGGGAAGGTAATTCTGTTGAAACGCGCGTAGCAGGACAGGGCCTTTACCGCCCGTTCCGGCGTCGGAAAGACGGCGATCTTCTTTTCGTGCATCTTCCCCCGCTCTTCCCTTTCGACGTCGGCCCCGCCGAGGTATGCGACGAGATCGCATTTCCCCGGACGGATGACTTCGGAAGCCCCCGGAATCGGATCGCCGAATATCGTCATGACCACGTCGTAGTGCCCTTCCGCGGCGGCAAGGACCTTACGGTACCGCTCCGCGTCGGTGTCCCCCGTGAGATCGAGCGGGTTTCCGACGATGCAGTGGGCCGGGAGGATCTCCCGCAGCCGGGCGGCCAGTTCCGGGGGGAGGGAGGATACGCGGAAGCCCTCTTCCTCGGCCACGTCGGTCGCGATGATGGCGGACCCGCCCGAGCTGGTGACGATCAGCATGTTCGGGCCCGCCGGCGGCGGCAGGTAGGCCAGCGCCTTGGAAAAGTCGTACAGCTCCTCGAGGGTGGAGGCGCGGTGCACACCGAACTGGCGGAACACAGCGTCGTAGATTTCGTCCTTCCCCGCAAGCGACCGGGTGTGGGATTCGGCAGCCTTTCTCCCCTGCTCGGTTCGCCCCGCCTTGAAGATCACGATGGGCTTGCGGCACTTCCTGACGGCCGAGAGGAATTTCCCCGCGTCCTTCACCCCTTCGATATAGAGGGCGACGACCTTCACGTTCGGGTCGTCGGTAAAATAGGCGATCAGATCCGCCTCGTCGACGTCGGACCGGTTGCCCATGCTCACAAATGCGGAGAAGCCGATTCGATCTTCTGAGGCCCAGTCGATCAGCGCCGCGCCCACGGTCCCGCTCTGGGAAACGATCGCGATTTCGCCCTTCCGCGTGAGGAGCGGCCAGGAGGCGCAGATCCCGTGGTACGGGTAGTTGACTCCCTGGCAGTTCGGCCCGATGACGCGGATCCCGCACCGGCTGGCGTTCCGGACCAGTTCTTGCTGCAGGGCCGCGCCTTCCTCACCCGACTCCGCGAAACCTCCCGTGATGACGATCGCGAATCGTACTTTCCTCTCTCCCAGCTGGAGGATCGTCGCGGGAACGAGCTTCGCCGGGATGATGACGACCGCAAGATCCGTCCCCTCCGGGATCTCGGAGGCCGATCGGACGGAGGGGAGCCCGAGAATCACTTCTCCCTTCGGGTTCACGGGGACGACTTCACCCGGGAATCCGGCATCCAGAATATTGCGGAAGATCTGGAATCCCATTTTTTCCGGATTGGCCGATGCACCGATGACGGCGATCCGGCCGGGTCGGAACAGAGGCGTGAGGGCGGAGAGCATGGGGTCACCTCTTCGAGATGGCCCTCCCCCTTCCGGCCAAGGGAATGACCCGGGGCAGGAGGTTTGCGCGTCCCTGCGGGAAGCGAGGCGGCCGGATTATTGGGGACAATTTAGCAAAGGTAAACCGACGTGTCACTTCCTTTCGGAACGTGCGCCCCTCAGGATCAAAGAAAAAGCGCCGCCGGCCGGATTCCCGGAGGCGCTCTCCCCTGCCACTTCTTGGTACTCCGTTTACACTTTCCGCACGTTGGAGGCTTTTTTCCCCTTGGGTCCGTCGGTCACCTCGAACTCCACTTTCATCCCTTCGGTGAGGGAACGGAAGCCGTCGCCCACAATCTCGCTGAAATGGACGAAAATGTCCTCCCCGTCGTCCGGTGTGATGAACCCGTACCCTTTGGAATCGTTGAACCACTTCACCGTCCCTGTTGACATGCCTTTTTTGTCTCCTTTGCTTTTCTCGCCCTAGGATCGGCGGATTGTTCCCTCCCTCGCATCGGCAGGAGACTTGCTCTTCAAGCGGGTTTTACCCGGCGACAAGAGAATCCTCCCTGTCGCGCGCGACTTCGGCGCGCCCCAGGGCGGACTCGGATCCCAGATAGATGACATCGCCCGGTCCCATCGAGAAAAGTTTCTGGGCAAGTTTCGCCAGGGAGATCCGGTTCATGCTTCTCCTGCTTTTCCGGAATTCCAGCATCGTCCCGACGCGCAGGATCGTGTCGGTGGAGGTATCCATTCTATAAACGGGATATCCGCGCATAAACAGCTGAAAACTTAGCAAATACCGCGCCTCAGGGACATCCGTAAAATCTGTATGGTTTTAGGGGAGTTATCCTGTTGTTATGGAAGAGTAATCAGGGCAACGGGAATCCAATTTCCCTTTATTGGCAATACTTTTCCCTCTGTTTCCAAAAGGGGGAAATTATTTCCCAGGCCTATCTTTTCAGGATCGAGGATCTATCGACGAGTTCCTTCCAGTGATCCCTATCCCTCTTCCCCTTCCAGATCGAACGGAAAACGGATACGATCATGGCGAGCATCACCAGGAACCCGATACCAAAGAACCCCCAGAACAGGACATCCATCATGGGGCCTCCTTTCCCTTACTGAGGCCATGATTGTTCGCCCGTGGTCATCCCTCCCGTCCATAGAGCATCCATTTTTAGTATACACGATTCGGAGACCCATCAAAAGCGAGCATCGTACCCCCCCTGAACGCGGAAAAATATAGTATCGTTCAGGAATCAGAGACCGCTTCTGTGAATCCTACAAAGGGAATTGCAACCGCGATGAAGCTCCGCGACCCACTGCCGAAAGAAGGAGGAACCATGTCCGGAACCGGCCCCGAAATCGACGGATGCTGGCCCCTTTCCACCCTCCCCTCCCTCGGGAAACCCCTTCCCGAATCGATGCACGCCCTGACGATCCACCGGAACCGGTACGGACCGCCCTCCGAGACGCTGCGTCTGGAGCAGGTTCCTGCTCCGCGCCTTCACGGACGCGACGCGAATCGCGTGCTCGTGGCTGTCCTGGCCACGGGCCCGAACTTCAACACCAACTTCGCCTCGATGGGCCTCCCGGTGCCGGTATTCGGAAGAGGAGACACCGCCACCGTTCACATCCCGGGAAGCGACGCCCTGGGATTGGTGGTAGACGCCGGCACGGCTGTATCGCGCGTAAAAGTAGGACAGGCGGTCATCCTCGATTCGTGGACTGGACACAACATCCGGGGGTACGAGACACACGACGGGTTCAACGCGCAGTTCACGATCGTCGACGAGGAGAGAGCGATCCCCGTCCCGCCTCCCTTGCGGCGGGCTACTCCGGAGAGGCTTGCGGCGATGCTCCTCACCTACGGAACAGCCTATCGGGCCGTCGTCGAGAGGCTTCGCGTCTCCCCCGGAACTTCCGTCCTCCTTCTGGGGGGAGGCAAGGGGACGAGCTTTGCGGGAGCCCAGATCGCAAAGCGCCTCGGAGCCCGGGTAATCCTGTTCGGGTCCAACCCCGAACTTTTCCGATCGCTTCACGAGCGCGGAATCGCGGACGCCTTCGTCGACAGACGCGCCATTCCCCCGGAGGTCTTCGGCCCCATACCGCCGGATGCCTCTTGCGAGGAATGGCTTGCGCGGACGGAACCGTTCCGTCAGGCGGTATACGCCGCCAACAGCGGCCGCCCGGTGGACACGATCTTCGAGCACACCGGCGCTTTAAATTTTCCCCTCCTCGTCTCCGCCCTCACCCGAAACGGCGCGCTCGTTTTCTTCGGCGCCACGGGAAAAGGGCTTAAGGGGGAGTACGGGGAAACGTTCTTCTACGAAGGGAGAAGATTCGTCTTCGACGCGCGGTGGGTGTGGATGCGGCAGAAGCAGGTCCTTTTCCGAAAGGAGACCCCCGATTCGATCTTTTCGGAAATCGGCCTTCTCCCCGGACGCAGGGGCCTGATCTGGGGGGCCGACGCCTATTCCCGGGGTTTCGCCCGCGCGGCGCTGGAACGTGGAGCGGAACTCGCCTTCGTTGCCTCGCGCTCCACCGAAAAAAAGGGGATCGCCGCGCTCCGGCGGATGGGCATTCCCTCCTCCCGCGTGATCGACCGGGACGGGATGGACCTTCCGCCCGACATGCCCGACCCGCTCACTCCCGACGGAAAACCGAATCCCGATTACACCAGGGGATTCATGCGAAACGCCCAGGCCCTCGGCAAGGCGTACTGGGGGATTTTCGGTCCCCGGCAGAGTCCCGACTTCATCGTGGACCGCCCGGACCAGAGCACCCTTCACTACAGCACCTTCGTCCTGCGGGATTTCGACGAAAAAAACGCCATGCCCTCCGGGTATGTCCTCATCCGCGGGAAAACAGACCTATCCCTCCTGGGATCCCATATGTACCGTGCGGACCAGGCGATGGAGGTCGTCAGGCTCCTGTCCGAGGGAAAGATCGTCATGGAACAGGAGGACCTGGAGATCACCGGCCTGGACGGTCTTCCGCGGATACAGCAGAAAATGCTCGACGGCACCATGACGAAACCGAAAGGGGTCGCGCTCGTCCAGGCGGACCGGGCCGGGCGGGCGATCCGGGAGTATGAGGAGGCGTTCCTCGGGGAGAGGATCGTCGACGCCGACCCGAAGGAGAACCGTTATCTCGACGTGCGCCTCCTGGGAGAGGTGGCCGTCGTGACGATTTCCCGCCCGGAGGCGCTGAACGCACTCAACGAGGAACTTCTGTCCCAGCTTTCCGCCATGATCCGGGAGCTTGGATCCCTCGGAACGATCGAGGGAAGAACGGTGCGGGCCGTGGTGCTGACGGGAGCGGGAAGAGCCTTCGTCGCAGGAGCGGACGTGAAGGAGTTCCAGAGCAAATCCGCGGAAGCGATCGGAGCGCTTGCCGGGAAGAACATCGCCGTCTTCACGGAGCTCGAAAAGCTGCCCCTTCCCGTGATCGCCGTCATCGACGGATTCGCGCTGGGGGGCGGGAACGAACTGGCGATGAGCGCCCATTACCGGATCGTGACCGAGAACGCAACACTTGGCCAGCCCGAGGTCAAACTCGGGATCATCCCGGGGTATGGAGGCATGCAGAGGCTTCCTCGCCTGGTCGGTCCCGAGAGGGCGGCCGAACTTTCCGCCAACGGCGAACCGGTGGACGGATACACGGCGGTGTCGTGGGGACTGGCGGACGAGTTCGCCCCTTCCGCGACCGCTTTGTCCGTTGCCGTCCGGCACGCGCGCGGTTTTGCTTCGGGAGAGAGAACGGTCCCGCGAAAGGACTGGGACGCGATCGGCGCGAAGCAGAAGGATGCGCTCCGGCGCTGTCTCGAACAAGAGGAGATCCGCAACATCCTATCGGCCACCCATCCGGGCCCCGAGGAAGCGAAGGACATCCTCGCGGCGAGGAAAGCCGCCGCGCGGGGCGCCCTCCTTGCCATGAAATACGGGTACGAGAACGGGTTTTCGTCCGGCCTGGAAAACGACGCCCGGGCGTTCGGCGAGATCACCGCCTCCCCCGGGGGCCAGGAATGGGTGGGCCGGTTTCTCGGCAAGGACCCGAAGCAATCGTCATTTCTGGAACTGGTCCCTGCAAAAGCGAAGTGATATGGGAGGCGTAATCGCCTCCCATATCCAAAAAGGCGCCGGGGGAACGCCGTCGCGCTCTCAGGAAGGATGGAAACGACGTTGTCGTAGTCGTCGTCCCGGGATCCTCACCGCCCGTTCTATTTCATGGTAGGCATGACAAACTCGGCGCCCGAGCGAATCCCCGTCGGCCACCGTGACGTGATCGTTTTCATCCGGGTGTAGAAGTTTACGCCTTCGGTTCCGTGCACGAAATAGTCCCCGAACAGCGAACGCTTCCATCCGCCGAAGCTGTAAAACGCCACCGGCACGGGGATCGGCACGTTGATCCCGATCATCCCCGCCTCCACACGTCTGGCGAATTCACGGGCGGTGTCCCCGTCCCGCGTAAATACGGCGGTCCCGTTCCCGAACGCGTGATCGTTCACCAGCTGCAATGCACCCTCGAAATCCGGAACGCGCACCAGAGAAAGTACGGGGCCGAAGATCTCTTCCTGGTAAATCTTCATATCGGGCGTAACCCGATCGAACAGGCAGGCGCCCAGGAAGAAACCCTTTTCGTGGCCCGGGATCGTACGCCCCCGTCCGTCCACCACAAGCTTCGCCCCCTCGCTTACGCCGAGGTCGACGTATCGTTTCACCCGCTCCAGGTGCTCGCCCGTGACAAGGGGCCCCATTTCCGCCTCGGGGTTTTGGCCGGGCAGGACCTTGAGCGTCCTGATTCTGTCGACGAGCCGTTTCACCAAGGCGTCGGCGACCTCATCCCCTACCGCGACGACCACGGAGATGGCCATGCATCGTTCTCCCGCGGAGCCGTACGCAGCCCCCATCAAGGCATCCACTGCCTGCCCGAGGTCCGCATCGGGCATTACGACGGCGTGGTTTTTCGCGCTGCCCAGAGCCTGGACACGCTTGCCATGTGACGTTGCCTTCCGATACACCTGTTCGCCGACCAGGCTGGACCCAACGAAGCTTACCGCGGCGACCTGCGGGTGCGAGATCAGGAGATCGACCGCCTCCTTCTCTCCGTGTACCACGTTCAGAACTCCCGGAGGCAGTCCCGCTTCGGCGAACAGTTCGGCGAGCCGCACCGGGCAGGAAGGGTCTTTCTCGGAGGGTTTCAGGACAAAGGTGTTGCCGCAGGCGATGGCGACGGGAAACATCCACATCGGCACCATGGCAGGGAAATTGAACGGGGTGATCCCGACGCATACCCCGAGCGGCTGCCGGAAGGAAAAACTGTCGACTCCGGTCCCCACGTTTTCCGAATAGCTTCCTTTCAACAAGTGAGGTATCCCGCAGACGAACTCCACCACTTCCGCCCCCCGCGTCAGGGACCCGGCTGCGTCGCTTAGCACCTTCCCGTGCTCGGCCGTAATCAGGGCCGAAATTTCCTTCCCATGCCGGTCCAGCAATTCCTTGAACCGGAACAGGATCCTCGCACGCCGGAGAGGAGGTGTGGCAGCCCAGGCGGGAAACGCGGCAGCCGCGGCGGATACCGCTTCCTCCACTTCGTCCTTGCCGGCGAACGCAACTCGGCCGCTCACTTCTCCGGTAGCCGGATTGTAGACGTTCCCGTAACGACTGCCGGAACCGGGAATGCTCCTGCCGTTTACGAAATGACCGATGGTTTTCGGGATTGTGCCTTCCAATTCGATACCTCCTCGTCCTGAAGTCGGGCAAAGATTGTCGTCTATTTTTCTATTATCGCCTTCATCCCGGGCAAGGGACAAGGGTTTGCTGTCTTTTTCGGTGGGTTTTTGAGGATACAATAGCAATCGGGAGGATTCCCTGTTGACGGAGCTGCTCTTCGCCCGTGTCCAGATGGCGATGCTTTTCGCCTTCCATATCATCTTCGCGGTTGCCGGGATGGGGATGCCTGTTCTGATGGTCGTCGCGGAGGCCGCCGGTCGCAAGACCGGCAAACCCGTATATCTGGAACTGGCGAGACGATGGGCCCGGGGAACGGGTGTCCTGTTTGCCGTCGGGGCGGTCTCCGGGACCGTACTCTCCTTCGAGCTGGGTCTTCTGTGGCCCCGTTTCATGGAGTTCTCCGGGGGGATCATCGGGCTTCCATTCGCACTCGAGGGGTTCGCCTTTTTCGCCGAGGCGATCTTCCTCGGGATCTATCTTTACGGGTGGGACAAGGTTTCTCCCCTTCTCCACCTGCTTTCCGGGGTGGCCGTCGCCCTCGGAGGAATCCTGTCGGGGATCTTCGTGGTCACGGCGAACGCGTGGATGAACAGCCCCGCCGGCTTTGCCCTGCTGGACGGCATACCGGTAAACATCTCTCCCCTCGCCGCGATGCTAAACCCAGCATGGAAGACGGAGACGGCGCACATGACCCTCGCCGCTTTCGCCGCAACCGGGTTCGCGGTGGCGGGGATCCATGCCTTCATGCTCCTTCGGGACAGGGGAAACCTGTTCCACCGCCGGGCGCTCGCAATCGCCCTCTGGGTGGGAGGCGTTGCGGCGATCCTGCTCCCCGTGAGCGGGGATTTCAACGCGCGGTTCATCGCCCGCCACCAGCCG